>JACCDG010949732.1_pt1 | contig 71651 bp, 77 predicted proteins | sample 7442471 | NCBI WGS metagenome assembly JACCDG01 (sample SAMN15323444, study PRJNA562643) | freshwater metagenome | isolation source: river surface water | place: USA:Blue River Watershed | collected 2017-08-17 | reverse complement strand
GCAAGGTTTTTGATTCTCTTTCCCTTGGACACAGCCTGGAGCAATCCCGTTACCCTTGTCACCGCCTCCTCCCTCACCCGCGAAGGCTTGCGAAGATGCGATCATCATGGCAACGAAAAAAAATGCACAAAACTTTCTCACGACAAATCTCCAGGCTGATCCTTTGGATCCGTTAAAGGGTAAAGCTGTACACAGATTTGATAGACATCTGTTCTGACACCATCTTCGAGCAGACTCGAAATCTGTTTTCTAAAATCACGAATGAGTTTTTTCGCTTCTTGTAGACGCCCTGGGCTCACTGCTATCGTCGTCGACGAATAATCCCGCTGATGAAGTGCTACTTTCTCGAGTTTCTCGATGCCCATTGCGAGGGCATCCCGATGGGACTTTCTCAAGGCAGCCGAGACGACATCCTGGCTCGTCACCACACGAACTTGGTTGAGCTTCACTCTTCCGATCGAGTCCACGCTCATAAGCTCCGCCTGCTGGAGACGATCCCACGCAGCTTGGGCTTTCTCTTCGGAGATCCCTAGACGCTTAGAAATCCAACGCGCTTTAGGAACAAACCCCTGCGTCTCAACCAGGGCAAGGATCGCATAGTGCTCCCACTCAGCGATGATCTGAAAGTGCAGCTCTTCATTCAATAGCTTCGCTTGATCGGTCGATGCTTCGATCGAGCGCACCACCGCTCCGGAAGCCACTCGGCTAAACGCACTATTCAGAAACCTCTTCTTCTCCGCGGGAGAAAAAACCAGCTTCTGCGCAAGTGCCTCGGCCGTCGCGATCGGGAGAGGGCGCTTGCCTGCCAGTACCGCAGAAAGCGTCGGGGGCTGCATCCCTAGATGCTTGGCAAAGGAGCGCAAAGAATACGCGGCATTAGCTCGCTTTCTCCTAGCAAGCTCTTCGCGTAGCGCGGTCCTAAAATAGGCTTCTTTTTGAGGCATGGCCGGCGTTAATAACATACCAAAATAGTCAAATCAATTAGGTTTGAACCCTGAAAAGCAAGGAAGGCTCCTCTCACAAAAGACTTCCCTGCTCTTCAGAACTTTGCATTCAGACGGATCATTTAGGGGCACAAACAAGGACTTCATTACCTAGGACAAGACTTTCACCCTTCTGGAGATTGAAATCGGGGAATTGGACCCCGGCTCGGCGGTAAGGCCCTTCATGGTAAGGCCCTTGGAGACAGGATTGCGGGGGTTGCTGGGATTGCTGCTGTCTCTGCGGCCTCTGCGGCTCTTGCGGACCATGCTGCCGCTGCCTCTGCTGCTGCTGTTGTTGTTGGCACGGCATACACCAGACCGCGAGATCGTAGTTTGGACGCTCCATTCGCTGACCCGCCGCTAACACCACACTCTGACGCACATGACGCGGCTTTTGCTCCAAAACGTGAAAGTTCATCCCCGCCCAAAGTGAGTGAGCGAGCATCTCATCAGAGAAGAACTCCGTTCCTGACCGCACCATCGCAAGAGCCACAGGACGGATGGCCGCTTCAGTGTACCGACCTTCTCCGGTCATGCGATTCACGCAGCCCGCGAAGAGCGTGAGATCTTCTTTGGCTAACTGATTCTCGCAAGGAGAACCGCATCGAAAGCTGTTTCCATCCATGCATCGAAACGACTCAATGGGATAGTCCTTCAAGCAAGCCTCAAACGCCCTCACCCCGCGGCCATGTCCCTCGACAACTGAGCGAGCGATGACTTCGCCCATCGCTCCAAAACTCTTCTGCTGGCATTGCTGCTGCTGTTGTGATTGCTGAGCATTTGCTGCATCCGGAATCACCGCCAGCCCCGTCCAAGCCAAAAGACCAATCATCGATTTTATTTTCTGCTTCATTTTCTTTTCTCCGTTTTTAAAGAGTTGTGAAGAGAACAGAAAATAACTTTTAAGTTAACGCATTGCATTAACTTAAAATCAAAACTGTAGCATCTTTGCTACACCTAAGAATACAGCCCTATTCAACTCCCCTCTCATTGATGACCTAATAGTCTCGATCTCACTGAACCCCTTCTAATCTCTCGAAAACAACAGACGCTACTGAGACTCACGGCCCTCAATACTGCATTCCCCACTCCAACAACGTACTCACCGACCGATCCGTCGGATCACCTGGATGATTGAGTGCCGTCGTGATCGACCAGCGCTTGCTCAAGCGCCTGCGAATCCCCACCATTTCCTCTCCGCCGCCCTCGCTCACGCTCAGCGAGGTCCCCTCGCCCAAGCTGTAACGAAGCTCCACGTTGCCCGTCTGAGGATCATAGTCGACGCTCTGAATATTGAGAGACGAAAGGTAGTAGAGCGAAAGCAAGCTCAGCGCACCCTCTCGCAAGGCATCGCCCGTCTTTGATGACGCCTCCGATTGCTCCGGATCCAGCGAGTCGAGTTTCTGCCCAAACAAAAGCACCGCCAAGATCTGATTTTCCGGCAGCGGTGGATCGCTCATAAAACGGACTTTGGGTTTCGCGGTCGTGCCAACGACCAAGATCGTGATCGTGTAATCCGTGTAAGCGATCTTCAAAGCCCCATCGAGCTCGCTATCTGAGGATGGCGACTTCAGCTTCAACCCAAAGCGCTCAAGCCTGACTTCGCGATGAAACAAGTCAAACGGAAACGCGCGCGCATCGAGGCTTCCGCTCAAAGGCAACGAGTCGCTGAGCACGACGTCGACCCCCAGGGGAACAGGTCCTTTAGCGATCTCCGTCTTGAGCATGACGGGTCGGGCCCCCGGCGACCTGATCCGCACGCTGTAGGTAAAAGCGAAAACCTCCTGATGACTGGCCATCCCCTGTGCCGAGACTCTCTTAATCCTCGAGTCCGGCGCAAACGCCGGAAAATCGTCTGGCTTTGGTTGTGTCGGAGTAGGAAGCCCAGGCAACGGAGGCAACTCGAGCACGACCTCCGTCAGATTCACGTCCATGTCCAAGTGCGCTTTAGGAGAAGGCATGAGCTGAGCCAAAGTCACTTCTCCTTTGGCATCGATATTGAGTTTCTGATTTTCGGACGATAGCCGAGTCTGCAGCGAAACTGGCGCAGACCCCTGATTCGCATCAAAGCGCCCTTGAGTCGCGAGCTCAACGCTGCCCTTCAAGACGCGCGCAGGCGCCCAAATCGCCCAGGGCGTTTTTTCGAGCTGCTTCACGAGCACCTCAAAGCGAGGGATCTTGAGCGCGAGGCCCAAGTCCGTATCCATCTTCCAGGAACGCGGAAACTCTGAGGGGATCCCATCGACTTGGCTCATCACATTGCCACTTCCCTCAAACAGCGGAGTAAGGATGGGATCGAGCTCGACACCCAGTCTGCCCGCCACACGAGAATCTGGCGAGGGCGGAAACGCGCCGGTCAAAACATCCACGGTGACGGTACCTCCCATTTCGGCAGGGATCTTGATGTTGGGAAATCCTTTAGGCGGAAGTGGCAGCAAAGCGTAGACCGGACAGTTCACCTTGACTTCACCCGGCTCAGTCTCCGAACTTCGTCGCGCCAAACTCAAATCGCAATCACGCACCGAAACCCGGCGAAACGAGGGAACCAGGTCGATAGCTCGAGCAGAAAGCCGAGCGTTGATGGCATTTGGGCTCAAATTTCCTTTCGCGACCAGAACAACCCGTCCCAATGGGCCGCGCGCTACCCAAGGCTTGCCCGGGACATAGCCTCCATCGAGGCGATAGTTATAATTCAACGACTTTTGTGTACTTCCAGGGGTCGGCTCTAATTCAATATTGGCGTTTACCCAAGTTTTGTCGGCTAGCTGCGCGGTGGCCTTTGCATTCATACCCCAAGTTTCGAGTCGCGCGAACCCATGGGGATTCTGAAGATAAGCCTCGCCATCCATTCGGTCCGGTTTTTTTCCGGGGTTAAGGCTCTCGATCTGAGCTTTGACCGAGATCTTTGCGCTCTCTCCTAGCCCTACGCTTTTCCCTTCGACTCCGCTATCCAGCTGAATCGCTCCTCGATACTCAGATTCAGCGATTTTCAGACGCAGCTGAGAAAGGTCGATCTGGATCGGAAAGACCCGAGCCTCTCTGATGAACTCGGGAATCAGCTCGCCAGAAGGCTTATCATAAGACTGCTCTTCTCCTTTCGGCGAGCCCTCTGGGATCCTCATGCTCAACCGCGAGCCCAGCACTGTCACCGGGCCCAATTCAAGGACTCGAGGCCTAAATCCTCCCAAACCTGCCGCCGCAGAAAGCTGGACCCGAGAAAAGCAACCCTCCAGGCGCTCGTCGGGCAACTTCACGCAGAGCCCGCTAAGATCGAGCTTCACTCGCTTCTTGAGCCAAGACAAAGACGAGACATCCAGGTAGCCCTCATCCCATTTGATTTCCGCATAACCATGAGAACCGGCATACCTCGCTGCCCAAGCAAGCGTTCGATCGTTGAGCACCAGCTTGGGCCAAGTGATCACAGCAAGAGCCACCCCCGCGACCAGGATCACCAAGCAGAGCAGACTGAAAGAAAGCCATTTTAGGATCTTAAGTATTCTCTTCAAAACTCTTCCCCAAAACTCAGAAAAAAATGCCACCCACCCGACATGTCCTCGGGATATCCATGTGCAATCGTCGTTCTAAACACACCGAACGGCGACTTGTACCTCAACCCGGCGCCAGGTGACCAAAGAAGTGGAGACTCCAAGGCAAACGGAGTCGCCCCAGCACCACCTACATCCACAAAAAAAAGAGACTCGATGCCTAAGGGCAATCCTTCCGTCAGCCGCGCTTCAAAATCCAAGAAAGCAGTCGTCATCGCTCCGTAACCCGGAATGCTCCGCCGAGCGAATCCCCGGAGATCCATTGAACCGCCCAAATAGTAAAAAAACGCCGCTGGCAAAGCGGTCGCCGGACCGGGCCGCTCGGGTGACCAGGTCGTCGACACCCCTCCCCTCGCACCCAACACTAGCAACGGCGGATCATAGTCGAGCAGATTATAGAGGACTTGGCCGGTCCATTTCAAACGCTGTGCAGAAGCCGATGAGAGCCAGTTGCGCCCCGCAAAGTCGACGGTCAGACTTGAATTAAATCCTGCTCGAGGATTGGTCGCCCAGTACTCAAAATCATGCGAGCGCATATGCAGAACACCTTCGAGCGACGTGAACCGCGAGTTCGGGTCTCCGGCGCCACTACCTTGCAAGGTGCGAAAAATCTCAAATACTGGCCCCACCGATGTCTCGACACCTAACCATGAATTGTCCCAGGTCGTCGCGGCGCCAAGCTTTGCCCGTCCCGAGAGCACCTCAAAAGCGTCTTCGTTCTGATGCTTGAAGGTGACCAAAGGCTGAAAGTATCGCCTCGTCGGAAACGGCAAGACATAAGCTCTCATCTGAGCGGTCAACTCCTGCTCCTTGAAGGACGCAAACAGCGTCACATCCGCATTGGACGCTGAATTGCCAATTCGAGTATTACGCCAAGTCGACTTAGCCAAAAGCAGCGTCTCAGTGCTCGCGCCAAAACCAAATGTCAGCAGCCTCGGGGGCCCCGCAACTGAGTGCTGATAAGCCACTGCGCTTTTCTCTCCACATTGAGTCGTAAAATGCGCGTCCTGCAGCAGGCTCGCCTGCGCGACTCGATTCTCAGTGATGGTGAGCAAATCTCCGTTGAACTTCTCTCCCAACCTGAACGCATCGTAGCGGCGCAGAATCCCCCCGCGCATGCCGGGGATCGACTCCTCATTGATCACGTCGAGATTCTGCTCGGGTCCCGGAGTCACGAGGATTTGAACTCGACCCGAATCCGGGTTCGCTTCACTCCTCACCACTGGACACGGAAAACCCTCCGCCTGCAATCGCTGGGTCACCCACTGCTCAGTGGATCCCAACAATGAAGGCGTCAAAATTTCGCCAACGACCTTGCGTTTTCGTCGCAAACGCAACTTCGAGGGATCCACCCCCGCCGCTTCAAGCGAAAAAACCCGCGTCACGGATCCCGTATCAACTACCGCATGTCCATCTGCACCCAATTCAAATTGCGGATGATGGTAGCCCCGCTGCTGCAAGAAATTGCTGAAGTTATACCGAATCTGAGAAAACGGGAGATGCTTCCACGCGGATTGCAATTTGTCGTCTCCGCAGACGAGCTTTTTTTCCGTGTCAGAAAGACCCGGTTCGATTTTGCCGCGCACTTCGATTCCGGGACACAAAACTTCGGTCTCGATAGCCTGCAGCTGCGTCGAAAAACCCACACACCAAAGCAAGAAACCCACCCAGATCCACATGTGACTAGCGCGCTCATGCATGGCGCGTTACCCTTAGAGGGAGGGCGATACTGGACCCCATGGCGTCAACTTTCTGTCCGAATCGATATAAAAGTCTCTGTGCCAAAGGGGGGTCTTTCCTCGCTTTTGTCGTGACATGCCTAATTGCAACTCACGTGACAGCTCAAAGCAGCATTGCAGGCGCCTTTTATACAGATGTTCAAGGGGGTATCTCTCAGTTTCGAAGTCCGGAAGCTTTTTTCGGAATCGAGGATGGCGCAGGCGTCTCAGACTTGGGTCTCGCGTTCAATATCGGATTGTTCAAAAGCTTCTCCAACTCTCCTAAAATGGATTTTCAATTAGGTCTGCAATACCGCTTCGATTCGGTTACTCAAGGCGCGTACAACATGGCGACTCACGCCCCCTATCTTCTCGCCCGAATCCAAGTCATGGCGCTTTATGTTTCCGGTGGGATCAGTCCCCTTATGTATAAGCGCTTCTCCGGAGCGCCAGGCCTAATCGATGGCCTCACGCCGGCCACCGGTGCTCTGGGCCTAATGGGAGAGGCGGGTCTTCTTTGGTCCGTCACCCCCCGTTTTTCGCTCGGCGCTGCGGCCGCTGCCCAGTGGGTCACCGTTAATGGCAGCGCAAGCCCTGCTCCCATCATCAACATCCTAGGCTCTATGCGTTTTTATTACGGCTTTTCGAACGAAAGCGGCAGTGGCGGTCGTCGCACACCCCTTGAATACGAGGGCTGGCGATACATCGGCGGGCAATGATTCGGCGGGTGGTCATTTTGCAGTGATTCTGCTATCTTCCTGCGTTCATCACTTATGAGCGAAACCAAACCTTTTTCAGCCGTCAGACCCGATGTCCAACTTCCCAAACTTGAAGAAGGGATTCTCGACTTCTGGGACCAGCATAATATTTTTGAGCAGTCATTGAAGCAGACCACCGCTTCCAAACCCTACAGCTTTTACGACGGCCCCCCGTTCGCGACAGGCCTCCCCCATTACGGCCATATTCTTGCCGGAGTGCTAAAAGACATCGTCCCCCGCTACTGGACCATGAAAGGCTACTCCATCCCTCGCCGGTTCGGCTGGGACTGTCACGGCCTGCCCGTCGAATACGAAATCAATAAGTCGCTCGGCCTCGAATCTCGCAAACAGATCCTTGAAATGGGCGTCGATAAGTATAACGCCGCTTGCCGCGGGATCGTGCAACGCTATTCACAAGAGTGGAAAAAATCCGTCAGGCGAGTCGGCCGCTGGGTCGACATGGAAAACCCCTACTTCACGATGGACGTCAGCTTCATGCAAAGCGTCTGGTGGGTTTTTCAAGAGATGTATAAAAAAGGCTTGATCTACGAGGGCTACAAAGTCGTGCCCTACTCGGTCGGGATCTCAACGCCTCTCTCAAATTTCGAAGCCAACCTCAATTATAAGCAAGTGCAGGATCCCGCAATCACGGTGCGTTTCCCGATCAACGGACAAGAGAAAACCTTCATTCTCGCCTGGACAACCACTCCTTGGACTTTGCCAAGCAACCTAGGACTCGCGGTCGGTAACGATATCGACTATGTCAACGTCCGCGACAAGGCCTCGGGCGAACGCTACATCCTAGCCAAAGCGCTGCTTGCCTCTTCGTTCAAAGACCCAGCCAACGAGCTCGAAGACGTGCGCGAGATCAAAGGCCGCGACCTTCTAGGGTTGACCTACGAGCCTCTCTTCCCCTACTTCGCCGAAAAATATAAACAAGGCGCGTTTAAAGTTATCCACTCGGACCACGTCACCACCGAAAGCGGAACCGGCATCGTCCATATGGCGCCAGCGTTTGGCGAAGAAGACTATTACGCCTGCCAAAAAGAAGGCATGCCCATCGTCAACCCCGTTGACGACGATGGCATGTTCACGGCTGAGGTCCCCGACTACCAGGGCCGCCGCGTAAAAGAAGCCGACAAAGACATCATCGCTGCGCTCAAGGCTAAGGGCCGACTCTTCAAGCAAGACACTCTCGTCCACAGCTATCCCTACTGCTGGCGCTCTGACACCCCGCTCATCTATCGCGCGGTCTCAAGCTGGTTCGTCGCCGTCGAGAAGATCAAGGAAAGCGTCATTAAAAACAACGCCACCACAGCATGGGTGCCCGATCACTTGCGCGATGGCCGCTTTGGCAAATGGCTAGAGAACGCCCGCGATTGGGCCATCTCGCGCAATAGGTTTTGGGGCACACCGCTGCCAATATGGCGCAATCCCGAAGGCGAGATCATCTGCGTCGGATCGCGAGCCGAGCTCGAGAGACTCTCCGGACAGAAAATAGACGACCTCCACATCGAGTTTGTCGACAAGATCTCGATCCCCTCGCCCACTGGCAAAAGCCCCCTCAAGCGCATCGACTCCGTCCTCGATTGCTGGTTCGAAAGCGGATCGATGCCCTACGCACAGTGGGGCTTCCCGGAAACCAACAAAGACGAATTCAAGAAGAACTTTCCAGCCGACTTCATCGCTGAAGGCCTAGACCAAACTCGCGGCTGGTTTTACACGCTCATGATCATCGGAACCGCGCTCTTTGATCAGTCACCGTTCAAGAACGTCGTCGTCAACGGACTCGTTCTTGCCGAGGACGGAAAGAAAATGTCCAAGAGCCTGCGCAACTATCCTGATCCAATGGAGGTGCTCAATAAACACGGCGCCGACGCGCTTAGGCTCTATCTCATCGACTCCCCCGTAGTGAAAGCACAGGAGCTCCGCTTCTCCGAGAAAGGCGTCACCGATGTCGTCCGCCGCATCTTGCTCCGCTGGTGGAACAGCTATTCCTTTTTCGTCAGCTACGCAAACGTAGATAACTTCAGACCTCGGCAAGAGCGCTCAAACTCGCCCAACATTCTCGACCAGTGGGTGATCTCGCGGCTCCACACGCTTATCGAAAATACTCAGCGCGAAATGTCCGCTTACCGCCTCTACAACGTCGTGCCCGGCCTCCTGCAGTTCATCGAGGACCTCACCAACACCTACATCCGCTTCAATCGCAGCCATTTCTGGAAAGAAGGGATGCCCGAAGACAAGCGCCAGGCATACGAGACCCTCTACGAGGTCCTCCTTACGCTCAGCAAGCTCATGGCCCCGTTCGCGCCATTCTTGGCCGAGACCACCTACCTCAACTTGGCAGGCGTCCTCCCCGCAAGCGCGCGCAAGCAATCAGTGCATCTCGAAGCCTTCCCTGATGCTAATCCCGCGCTCATCCGCTCCGAACTTGAAGAGGCCGTGCGCGTGATGGAGGCTCTTGTCCTCCTCGGCCGCAACCATCGAGAGAAGATCGGCGTCCGCGCTAAGATCCCGCTCAAGACGATGACGATCATCCAGCGCGATGAGAAGGTGCTCGCAAATCTCAAGCGCTTCGAGCCTTATTTCGCCGACGAGCTCAACATCCAGAAGATTGTCTACTATTCTAATGAAGACCACTACGTTCAGATCAGCGCCAAGGCTAACTTCCCAACCCTCGGCCCGAGACTAGGCCCTAAGATGAAGCAAGTCGCAGGCGCTATCATGAAACTCACGCTTGCGCAGATTCTCGAGCTAGAGGCCGGCAAGACTCTCTCAGTCGAAGGCGAAGCGATCACGCTTGCCGACGTCGAGATCCGCCGCGCCCCTAAGGGCCAGAACCCCAACCTCGCGACCCACCAACTCGTATCCATCGAGATTGATCCGACCGTGACTCCCGAGCAAGTGCGCGAGGGACTGGCTCGAGAGATCATTCGTAAGATCCAAGCGGCGCGCAAGGCCGCGGATTTCATCCTCGATGATCGCATCTCGCTCGAGCTCGCTTGCACAGGTCCTCTGCGCGAAGCCGCTGAAGCGCATCAAGCGATGATACAGACCGAGACTCTCGCAACGAAGTTCGCGCTCACTACCGAAGGTAGCTCTCCCCAGGGCAAACACGTTGAGGAAGCAGACATCGACGGCGAAAAAATCCAGATCGGCGTGACGGCGCTGCCGCGGTAAGTCGGCGCTCAAGCCTTTTGGGGCGTTACTCTCGACCAATAGGGTCATTTCAAAATTTTAATCTATGACCAAGCACCGGCGCATACCACAGTGCACAAGGAGCTCGTTTGCCTTGGCGTTTTGCGAACCAGCCATAGATTACTTTTAATCTGTTCCTTGCCAGTGGCATTTTACATCGCTATCCGAGTTTACCAGGCGGTTTCTTGCGGATAAATAAATTACTGGGTCACAATGACAATTCACAGGGAGCCTTAGAGTGAACACAAGAAGAACTTTTCTAAAAAAATCCATGCACGGGGCAACCGCAACTCTAGGCATTCCACTTCTTACAAAGGACACCTTCGCTAGCGTAGAGCCCACCGGCGTGAACGGGCGTTATTGGAGAAATTGGTTCGGCAATGAGCGTTGTATTCCCAACAAAATTGTCAGACCTTCCGACCTCACCGAGCTCTGCCAGACTATTCGCAGGTCAGAAAAGATCCGCGCTGTGGGCTCCAGCCACAGCTTCTCGCCTTTAGTGCCGACCCCGGACACCTTGTTATATACAGGCAGGATGAATCGCGTGCTCGATTTGAACCTCAATCACAGGTTTGTTCAGGTTGAAGGAGGGATGAAACTTGCTGAGCTAAATAGCTACCTAGACGAGTTTGGCGTGACGTTGCCCACTTTCGGAGGAATTGATCAGCAAACAATGGCTGGACTGACATGTACCGCAACTCATGGGGTCGGCGTCCAGTGGGGCTCCTTTTCTGACGGGCGCGGATTGTCAGCTATAGAATTGGTTCTCGCCAACGGCGAGCTATTGAAACTGAGAGACACCGATCGATCCCACGACAAATACCTGCATGCTGCCAGAGTCAGCCTGGGAGCACTCGGAGTGATCCACTCCTTAACTTTCAAGGTTTTTGAAGCCCACAACCTTGAAGAGATCACTAGGCCCGCGAGCCTCGAGGAGGCGCTACGCCCGGAGCAGTATCTTTCCTCGGACCATTACAAATTCTATTACTTTCCGTTCACGAACAGCACCTACATGATGTTCCAGAACAGGACGCAACTCGCAAGGAGCATCAATCCGGCAAAAAAATGGTTTGAGAATACATTCCTCGCAAAGGTACTGATCGAGGGGGTTTTCAAAGCATTTTCGCATGCGCCCTTCATGATCCCGGACGCTATGCGCTTGCTTACCCGGTTTTTGCCTGAAACTCGCAGCGTGGATCGCTCCTACAAGATCATGATCCAAGCAATGCCACCCAAATCTCCCGTTATGGAGTTCGCCTTCCCGGCCGAAAAGGCCGCCCGCGCGATCGAAGTCTATAGGGAAGTCGTGAGTGAGCTCTCTTCGCGCACCGAAAACCCCTACTACGCCAACTTTCCGATCGTCGTCCGATTTGCGAGCGGCGACGTCGGCAACTACCTCAGCCATGCTCAGGGAACCAACCCACATTGTTTTATCGACTTTACCGCTCATCCAGCCATCCATGGATGGGAAGAGTTTTTCGCAATCTTAGAAAAAAGAATGATTGAACTGGGCGGACGTCCTCACTGGGGTAAGATTTTCCGCGAAAGCCCTAAGAAGCTTTATCCGCAGTTCGACCTTTACAACCAAGTTCGTCTTGAACTGGATCCCAGCGAGAAGTTCGCGAATCGCTTCATTGACAGTCTCGTGACGTCTAGCTAAAGAACCGCACCTCTATGCTCTTTTCACGCAAGATGAAGCCCACAAATGTGCATACCTTTTCGACAATAGCTCTTTTATCCCTCGCCGCCACTTCCTCCGGTGGAGAGCGGCAAGTGCTCACAGCTGTGAGTGACGTTTCAAAGAATGTTCAGGGAGGCAGACTGGAGAGCCACTGAACCTAAAGGCGTTTCCAAATCCCCTCAATGCAATCAAGGCTGGGGTATCGCTCAAGCGAGGTTTTCGGTTCTCAGAAAGGCAGGCGAAATTCTTTACCTAGGAAACGATCCTACGACCGGCACTTCCGAAGAGGCCCGTGAGTTGAGGCTCTCGGCCACCCCATTCAAGCGCGTCCCCAATTTTTTTCTTCAACTCCTAGTATTTAAGGACTACCACTCACCCATCTCCCCTCAAGTGCTGCGCAGCCAATCTCTGGCAGCTTAGCGCCCGGGATCTTAAAATACCCGCTATCATCAAAGTCCATCTTCAGATCGAATGATCCCGACGCCACTTTGCCCGAAATGCTGCGCTTCCCAGAGTCATAGAGGCCTTGCACGGCCAAGGCGAACTTCTTGCCCTGAGCAGTAACTCCTTGAGCACTCTGGCTAAAAGACCAGTTTTCGTTCTCGTCTAGCTTAATTTTGAGCGTCGCCAAAGCCTTCGACTCGCCAACACATCGCACACTAAAATCCCACTCAGGAGCGAGCTCAGCCACCAACCGCACCACCGTGTAGTCTGAGCCAAACGCCGTCACCGCATCAGCAAAATAAAAGGAACGAGGTCCACGTGTCGGACCCCGATTCTTAATACACTCGTTGCTGCACGCATTCTTGCAAGAACGAGCAGAAGTACCGTTCGACTGTAACACGTGAAGCTTCCCATCCGAGCCACGCGCAAGAATCCCGATATGAAAACCCCAACTAATGATGTCACCCGACTCGAGCTCGCTTCCCAGCACATCCTCCGCATGAACCTTCCAAGCGCTCGGGAGAACTCCATCCCATGCTTCTGTAGTTCCCTGGTAAGCTGCGGGTCCCACGACCAACGGGACCCCTGCCGCGCGAGCAGCCTGATTAATTAAACCCGAACAATCAAGACCGTGCACCTCTTCTGTGCAGTTTCCAGCAGGGGGCTTCTGCCTAATCTTGGGATCCTTGGCTCCATAAGAATAAGCCAATCCATTCTGAGCGGGAGCATTACTGCCCTCTTCTGGAAACTGCCACTGGGACCGATTCGTCAGGCGATAAGCAGCCGAGACCATATCTACGACCAACTTCTTTCGTCGTCCCTGTGGACCCAGCACACGAGGAGATGACTCGCGAAGTAGAGGCTCTCCATTTAGGTTTGCCGAAGGAGTCACTTCCGCAGAATCCGTTGTGACTGGAGGTGACACAAAGGGATGCGGCTCTAGACCCTCAGAAACTGTTGGCAAATCGACATCAGCAAAGTCCAACGCAGAGGACGGAATCTCATCAGCCGCCTCAACCTGCTCTTCAGTCAGGCCATTGTCCTCAAGAGTCTGCACTTGATCCTCAGCTTGCGGAGCGCACGCCGACCCAAGGATCGCTAGCAGCAACCCAACACCAAACGCTTTGTATTTCCTCATGAACTCGAGCCCCCTCAGGTTCAAATCAAGCCTATCTCGTCATATCCGGTTCTAACCACCTAGAAAAGGGGTAGGAAAAAAATCCCACCCGCTTCGATAACCTTGTTTAATTTCAATTATTTAATAATTACCGGCATTTGTTGACAATTATAGTCAACATGAGATAAACCAGGCTCCGTCGCTCATGAAACAGAATATATTTAAAAAATTTATAATAGCCGCAGCCATGACCCTCTCGATGGGCATGACTCCTTCGAACGCAGACGAGCCATCCATCCCCCCGTCTGCGGACCCGGAACCCAATACAGAAACTGTTCTCTCGAGGAGAGCAACGAACATCACTAGAACTATGCAAGAGGTAGAACGCTACTTCGGCACATTCATGTTGGGCGATCTCGCCAATAAAGAGTTCAAGGAGTGGAACCCTGAGAACAAGGCGACCGCAATAGCGCGCTGCAAGCACTTCAAGGATTACCTGGATGACTATCAAGACATGGTCGAAGCGGCAGCCACCGCTGTCGAGATTCCGGAAAACCTACTAGCCTGCCTATTATTTGTCGAATCGAAGTGGGATCCAAAAGCAAAATCTGAGGCAAATGCCTTAGGTCTTTCCCAGATCATGGAAGAGACTGCATTCGTTGAAATCAACTCCCTCATCAATACTCGCGATCTCTCCGCTTCGATCAACCGAACCTTACGGAACTTCGAAGACTTCATGAACAATAGAATCCAAAGGGCAGGCACAGAGAGCGAAGCTAAGCGTCTGGAGCGTGAACTGAAAATTGGACAACTCAAGCGTGGGAACGAACTTAGACTCAACCAAATTCAGTATGCAGCCAAGCAACGCTGGAACGAGTATTGGAATAAGCGCCAAAAGCGAATTCCCTCCTCGTTCGCACTCGCCAAGCTCACCAGCCCGGAACACTCCATAATCGCAGGAGCCGTCTACCTTCGTTACCTTTTTGACCTTTATGGGGTCGGGGCCAGCGACGATAACCCTTTGTTCTACGCTGCAGTGGGAGCCTATAATATTGGCCCAGGAAGAATGCGAGGATTCTTGAAGTACGCGCACATTGAAGGAGCATCTGATCTGGTCGAGGACCTCGAGCGCTCAAATCTCGACACCGTTGCGGACTACATCAAAAAAATTAGACGCTGCAGAGAAAAAGACAACGATACAATAGAAGGAGGTAACCAATGTCAAGACATCTGGTGATCTTCATTGGCCTCATAGCACTGTTGACCAGCCCGACTCACCTAAATGCCGCCGAAAGAGGACTGAGTATCGGCAACGATGATCGCATCTATATCGCGCTAGAAAGGGCTCTCGGACTTTGCCGAAACCAACCTAAAGAATTCGAGAGTCAGATGAAAGAGGTCGAAGAGAAGTTCTTCGATTACGTCACTCAATCTCCCAGCGTGTTGACCGATAAAGGTGATCGAAACGGCGATAAAAGCATTCAACCCGGATTCATTGTCGAACTCGCTCGCCATGTGTGGCCCTATGCACTCCCAGAAAACTACCCTGCTCGAATGGTCTATGTAGCTTGCTCTGTGCCTTTGGAGAAGATGCGCGATGCCATCGTGTCCAACAATTCAAAAGCCGCGAAAACCTACCTTCACGCATGGAAAAAATGTATTCATCACAGCTATCAATCCGAGACGCCACAAGCCATCAAGCTTCTACAACAATGCTATGAGCATGTCGTCGACCCACCCGTAGAGAACGTCGCTGAGCAAAGCGAGCGCTAAGACTGTGAGCTACAGTTTCGAGCCCATTGGAGTACTTCGAAGCTGCTACAAAGAGAAGTTTGGGATTCCTCGCCAAGCTGGCTTGGCCGCTGGCGCTGACGCGATTCTCAAGCTTCGAGATGACCCCTTCATGCAGAACGCCGTTCGCGAGCTACAAACTTTTAGTCATGTTTGGCTCATATTTGTTTTTCACGAACGTGGCGCCAAGGACTGGAAGCCGTCCATCCGTCCTCCCAGGCTCGGCGGCGCACGCAAGGTTGGTGTGCTTGCATCCCGATCTCCTCATCGCCCCAACCCCATTGGCCTATCGGCAGTTAAGCTAGAGCGCATTGATATTGCCGCTAAAGAAGGCATTGAGATCCACCTATCCGGCGTCGATATTCTCGACGGAACCCCTGTGCTCGATATCAAGCCGTACTTGCCTTACGCCGACTCAATCCCTGAAGCCAGTGCGGGTTGGGCCGAAGCTCCGATTACTCGCACTCAAGTCGACTTTACAGAGCAAGCTGAGCACGCCATCGAGGCGCGCAGGAGCACGCAGCACCCAAATTTGCGCGAGCTCATTCTTCAGATGGTAGAGCTCGATCCAAGACCTGCGTTTCAAAAGCGTCGCATGCCTCCGGACGCTCCCAATGCTCAAGGGACTCAATACGGCTTCAAGCTCTTCGACTTTGACGTAAAGTGGGAGATCCAAGAAGGACGTTTTCGCATACTCGACTTAGTGGACCTCCCTGCCAAACCCTCCACTTGACCAAGCGCGATGCGCTGATGTATCGAGCTGCTGGGATGTCTAAATGATATTTAATAAATCATTTCATTTTAAATACTTAAGAGAAGCTTGGGTGAGTGGGATTTTAGCTTTTGCATCCCCCTATGCTTTTGGTTCGGCCGACTCTTTGCCTTGGATGACGGATGATAGAGGGACCTTCTCGGACGAAGGCGGAGAGGGCTCCGGAGCCAGCCAAGCAGCATCACTGACCCCTCAAGAAACTTACGCACGCACTCAGTTCGTGCTCAGATCCTTGGGTCTTCCTTCCGAACCCGACTCTCGAGCGACTGCTTTGAGATTCAACCAGAAGCAAACCGAAGCTGGGCTGAAGAACCTACTCAAGACCCTGGACCCCACCAACTCTTTTGCCCGCTATTCAAAAATCGGAAAATCTGGTCCTGGTATCGTGCCGCAACTTTTCACTTTCTTAGACGCGGACTCCAGATCTGTTACGGACTTCAATGTCACGCTAGCCCCTGACACAGCCCATGTGGCCAATACTGCAGCCCCATTTCACCACCGAATCAGATCCGCAAGTCTCAACAACCTACCCGAACACCCACTTTTGGGCTTGAAGATCGCGATCGACCCCGGACATATGGGAAGCGAAGAATGGGACAAGCGCACAGGCAAATGGATCAAGGACGAGCGCGGGACCAAGCTAAGCGAAGGCACGCTAGCTCTTCAAGTCGCCTATCTTTTGGAAGAGCAATTCACCGAATGGGGAGCGGAGGTCAAGCTCACTCATCGCGACTTCGCACCTGTCGCGAAAGGTTATCGCACTTTTGACCTCATTCCTTACGCGCAACATGAACTGCGTGGAGATGTAGAGTCCTTGTGGTTCAACAAGTTACTGTCAACCGCGCCTATGGGTCCTGCCCTGGTTCAGGCTTTTGCAACAAGTGCTCAAGTCAAAGAGCTGCTGCAACCCAACAACACTCAGGAAAGCCGCAATCGCGACAAGTATTTTGTATTGGGAGCTGATTTAGACGCACGCGCTGAAGCGATCGAAAAATTCGACGCTGATATCGCGCTCATCATCCATTTCGATGCGCAGACGACCGCCGATAAACCCAATAATGTAAATCCGGCATCCCGCTCAAGCACCAAAGTCTACGTTGTGGGTGCAAACAGTCCGTCAGAATTAGTCACGCGCGCAGATCGTCTCCATATGGTTCGCCATGCGTTGGATCAAACCAGCTGGGATGCATCCCTTCGCCTAGGCCGATCTGTAGTTCAATCTCTTCAATCTCGGCTAGGCATCCCCTTCTCTAGGGGCGGCGGCGGAAACTCCACCCAAGTCGAGCCCGGAATCTTCGCTCGCAATCTCTCCGTCTCTCGCAAGACGGCCGAGCGTGCGGTCACCTACATCGAATGCCTTCACTATAGCGACCAGCGCGAGTTCGCTGCTTTAAGTCGCAAGGACCACAAAATGCTCATCGACGGCAAAGAAACCACCTACTCCGACCGCCTCAAAGACGTGGCCGACTCCATCGCTCTAGGCGTGTCATCGTTCGTGGCAGATTATTAAGATGCCCACAAAGGGGTCCCTCGACGACGCGATGTTGGCGTCTTCTGAACTGTTTGGATCGCAAATCAATAAGCCCTCACCCTGCCGAGCGCTTTCAAAGTGCGCTGACGCTGACTGATTCGTTAACAATTCCTCAATCCGCAACCCTATAAACTGACACAGTAATTTCAAAAATCGTCCAAATCTTGGGAAGGCCCTCAATTCCAGACTGTTTTAATCCGATACAGTCTACATAGAGAGGCAACCATTATGATTAATTGGGAAGAGCTGAAGCACATCCACGTCATCCGCAAGCTCGAGGAAATCCTGGGACAATGGTTCCACACGGACATCTTCTTCGTCGACGAGCGCGGCAGCGTCCGCAACTACGATCCACTAGATCGCCAACGCGAATTCAAGAATCCCTTATCCGCCACCCTTCTCCCCAAAGAAAAAGGCCGCGCCTGGGTAATGAAAGCTATTTTCGAAGCCAACGAAAAAGCCTACAAGAGCACCGAAGAGCACCTTGTCTTGCAAGGCCCCGCAGGCGTCGAAAAAGTGCTCGTCTCCCGCATTAGCGTCGACAACGAATTCTTAGGGTCGGTCTACGCTTACTCTTTTGTGGAGAAAGAAATCTCCGCAAGCGAACGCACGGCTGCTCGCGCACGCGCTGAAGAAATGGGACTCGACGGCGAGCTTTTCGAGCAAGCCCTCACGCGCCTCCAAGGCCACACCGAAGCCGAACAAAAATACTTTCGCGAGCTAGTGGACTTGGTCGCACAAGAAATCGTGACCTTTCACACGGAAATCTCCAAACGTGAAGAGCGGATCAACGCCCTCAATAGCCAGCTCGGCAACCGATACAGCTACGATCAAATGATCGGCAAATCCAAGCCGATGCAGGAGATGTACAGTTTGCTCGACAAAATCCGCAACTCCGAGTCCACCGTGCTCATTCAAGGTGAGAACGGCACTGGTAAAGAACTCATCGCTCGAGCCATTCACTTCAATTCGCCCCGCAAGGATGCACAGTTCGTTACCGTGAACTGCTCGGCTTTTAACGAAAACTTGCTCGATAGCGAGCTCTTTGGTCACGTCAAAGGCTCCTTCACCGGAGCGATCAAGGACAAAAAAGGATTGTTCGAAGCCGCCGACAAAGGAACCCTGTTCCTCGACGAAATCGGCGATATGTCGCCTACGATGCAAGTCAAACTGCTGCGCGTGCTTCAAGAGGGGACTCTCACTCCGGTGGGAGGGACCGAGCTTCGCAAAGTCGAAGTCCGCGTGGTCGCGGCGACCAACAAGGATCTCAAGGAAATGGTCGAACAAGGTACCTTCCGAGAAGATCTCTATTACCGAATCAACGTCATCAACCTCGTCGTTCCGCCCCTTCGGGACCGCAAAGAAGATATACCGATCCTCGTGGATCACTTCATCTCTCGCGGATGCAAAGAAAAGGGAATCGAGATCAAGCAATTTGCCAAGCGCACGATGGAAAAGATCTTCGATTATCCATGGCCAGGCAACATCCGAGAACTCGAGAACGAGGTTGAACGCTTGATTGTGCTGTCCGGCGACGATCCTCGCATCGCTGCCGAGCTTCTCTCTCAGCGCATCCGTGATTTTGGCGAAAATGCCAAGATCCAAGGAGTGCGCGTTGCTGGCAAACTAAAGGACGCTCTCGAAGAGCTCGAAAAGACGATGATCAAAGAAGGACTCAGACGCACCAACTGGAACAAAAGCCGGCTCGCGAAAGAACTTGGCATTTCTCGCGCCGGCCTCATCATGAAAGTTGAAAAGTACGGACTCGACAAGCGCAAGCTCGCTCGACCTGGGGCCGAAGTAGCGTAGCAATTCGAATCGTACTAGCGAACTTACAATCGCAGCGACTTGGTTGATCCCTGATCAGCCGGGCCGCTGCCATTTTTGAGTTCGCTTACCTCGCTAGAAACTCTAGCAAGAGCTCGTTCACTCGTGCCGGCTGCTCTTCTTGGCAAAAGTGCCCGCAGTTATCGATGGTCTCTATTTGCAGGTTTTCTACATAGCGCTCTGTCCCTGGAACCAAAGAATCAAAGTCGAGCGCAAAATCCTTCTTCCCCCAAATCAATAGGCTGGGGCACCGAACCCTTGCACTACCGTTCGATGGCGATCGCCCCAAAACCACTCGCCGGGCAAAGGCGCGATAATACCCCAGCGCGGATTGAGCGACCCCGGGCTTAACAATCGCGCGCACCAAGGGCTCGATCTCCTCCGCGTTCAAATTCGCGTGATCGACGGCGGCGTTCGCATACATTTTTCTCATGAACTCGCTGCCACGAAGCTCGATCAAGCGCTCTGGCAGAAAAGGAACCTGAAAGAGAAAAATGTACCAGCTCTTCCGAAGCTGGGTAAAATCCCCATATCTAGCTCGAGCCAGAGCTTTGCTCATCATGACGGGATGCGGGCAATTGAGCACTGCGATGCGTTCACAAACCTCGGGCATCCTTGACGCTAAATGCCAAGTAATCGCACCACCCCAATCATGACCAACGATCGTCGCGCTTTTCTCACCTGCTTTTTGGATCAACTCCCGCACATCGGTACATAATGTTTCGATATCAAATGGGCCCGTTTTATCCGTATCGTTGTATCCGCGAAGATCCGGCACAATAACACGGTAACCAGCATCCGCTAGCGCGCGGATCTGATACCTCCACGCCCACCACATCTCTGGGAACCCGTGAAGCAAGACGACTAAGCGCCCCTTACCGGCCTCTACATAATGAAATCGGATACCGTTGATCGAAGCGAAGTGATGCTGAACCGAGAGATCTGAAGGCAGCATTCTTAGTCGATATCACGACTCGATGGTTCAGTCACATCACATAGGAAAAGCGATATTATCTGCCTCAACCATACCCGCCGAATCGACATGAGCGAGACACTCATGACTGTCGACTTTGTCCGTAAAATAGTAACAGAGCAGATTGCCGCTAGTACGAAACACAACAAACTCAAATCCACGGCGACGCGCACGCTCGCTTGCCCGGCTCATATTGTCGTAAAGGAGCCTAGCAGGCTCCCCTTCGATGCGGACGTTGACGTTTCCTCTAAAAGAGGAGGCGTATATCGTGCCCTTACCGGACTCAGCCTGGTCTCCCACACGAAAATCAGCGGTCGCTGAAAATGAAAACACTGCTGCCAGCACAATGATAAGTCCGATTCGATTCATTTGAGCCCCTTCGTTTAGATTAAATAAGCAGTTTAACGGGGAGGCTCTTTTGCAAAGGCTGTTCCTAAATCACTTCCAAAGCTGAACGGCACCAGAAAGGACTTCAAACACCGCCCCCTCTGTCCCAGGGCGTTCGGGCTGATCTCCATCAATCTCAAAAAGAGGATAATCTCTCGTTTTGCGATCATGCGCACGAACCACAATGCGCGAACCTTTCGCAACATGAGCACCCTTGGCGCCCTTCCAATCTCCGCTCGCCATCTTAGGTGCACCTAAAACCGAAGAAAACAAATCGCGCGGCTCCAAAACAAGCAGATTGAGCTCACCATCGTCGATCCGCGCCTCGTTTGACCAGCACATCCCACCGCCGTTATAACGTCCATTCATTACGAATCCAGAAAAGACCGGTCCATCGTAGACAACTTCCCCATTCGCACGGACCTCTATTTCGATAGGTTCGTATTCACTCAATGCAGCAATAGATTGCGTCAGATAAGTCAGCGCGCTCTTTCCGACCACCGAACGACTCAATGCACCTGAACGAGAGAGCACTCTATTCACCACGAGAGAAGCAAATCCAAAGCTCGCGATATTGATCCAAGCTCTTCCCCAAGAGGCATCGGGATTTTCCCCTAGCCAACTCACGCGACCAACATCAATGGGTTCAGGCTTCCCATGCTTCAATAGCTCAAGTCCTTGCTCCCAAGCCGCTGAGGAGCTCAACGAGCGCTGTCCAGTCACTGACTTAAAAAAGTCATCTCCCCGCCCCGCTGGCATAATCGCAAGAACCGCTGCATGATCACCCGAGCGAATCAGCTTTCCTTCCAAATCAAAAAAACCTTGAAGCGCCTCGGAGATTGTTCCATCCCCCCCAACAGCGAGCACTCGCTGCGATCCGCCTTGCAATGCGCGCCTCACCGCAGCTGCGCCATGATCCACAGCCGAGGTGAACTCTACCTGGGCGTCTCCATTTCCGAGAGCACCCAAGAGCTGTCGCTCCAACTCTGGCCATTGACGGCCTACTTCTCCCTCGCGAGCCTTAGGGTTGACTAGAATCAGAGTCTTCATCCGCCCTCCGAAAACGAGACGACAGGTATCGACCCATCGAGGACTTTTCTAAAATGCACTGCTGACCTCTCACCATAACAAAGAATCCCATCAGCTCGGTGCCGATCTCTCTCCCAAACATCCCGAGCCATCTGCGCCGCCTGCTGAGGAAACAACAACATGTAAGCGCCCTCTCCTCCATGATCGATGCAGTCCTTGCCGCTCTGAAACGGCAATTCGATCTGGATCCCGGCGATTCTAGCGCTCGCCACCCATGCAGAGACCGCCTCTGCCTGAAACAGCTTGCGACTCAAACTGGGAGATTCGCAAAGCAACCAGCGACGTCCTGATAGTTTGTTTTTCCATTCGGCAACTTCCGGAAGCGGATTCCAACTCAACATAGCCGAGTGTCCTTTCTTCTTTAAAAAGGCCAGTGCAGACGGCTCATTCACCGTCTTGCATCCCGAAGCCACAAAGGCACTCAGCCTTCGCTCTGCTGCGGCCGTATCCCCCAATTCATAAGCAAGGTTGCCAACCGGATCATCGCTATCCTTTAGCTTCTTTGCAGCTTCAGCAGCCTCGTTCCAACCAAAACGCGATCGCGCTTCAAACAAAGTGTCCGCTACAGGCACACCGTACACGCAATACTCACTGCATCTACCGCAACCGGTACAGTCGTAGATCGGCCAGAGCGGCCCCCCCTGACTGGCTTGCCCTGGCCAACGATCCTCTTTGTGCAGGAGACTCATCTTGTTGCAAGGAGTAACCGTGTCGCTGCCACTCACTACGGCTGTCGGACAAGAAAAACGGCACATCTCGGGACAATAAGTGCACGCAATCGGATCGTGAGAATCCCCACCGGGGAATCGCAAGAGAGTGCGATGCAGCAGCTGCCTAGAGGCCCATTTTAGAGGGGTTAAGACGATTTTCGGGATCGAACCCACGTTTCACCTTTTCGAAGATAGAGATCCACTTCCCTTTTTCTCTACGAATCCATTCATTCTTAAGCGTTCCAGATCCATGGTGATGACTCAAAGTCGCACCCGCCTCGCAAGCTGCTCGAAGCATGTCGTTCCAGATACGATCATAATGATCTGCCGAAGAGCCCGTCACGCCGGCATGACTTACCAACGTAAAATAAATGTTCGCACCCGTATGATAAAAGTGACTGAAATGGGCCATAATCATACCCATTCCTGCACTCACTCCCTTGACCGCTCGATAAACGCCCTCAAGTTTGTCCCAAGTCGCAGCGAGTTCGAAGGTGTCGAGCACCATGCGACCATGACTCAGAATGAGCTGCTGCTTATAAGAAACATCATAGCGATGCGCCCACCAGTGCTCGCCCAATGACGGCCCGAGATCCTGCACTTCCAACTGCCTCGCGATCTCTCGCGCTTCGATGGCTTCGGCCTCGCACAACCGCCTGTTACCTTCGAACACGACGATGATCGCGGCGCCGCCCGCAAACCCACAAGCCTTCAATGCCTCGGAGCTGACAGCCATCGAGGTTTCGAGCGGGTCATAAATTCTCAAAACAGCGGGTCTAATCCCTTCTTGAACAAGGCGCCGAGAAAAATCCATCGCCAGGACCACGTCCTTAGCTCCAAACCCCATCATCACCCGCGCCGCAGGCAAAGGGTGAATTTGCAGGCAAGCAGCCGTAAAAAAACCCAACGTCCCTTCAGTTCCCAACAGAAGCTGCGTCCAATCCGGCCCCATCGCGCTTCTGGGTGCGCGTCCAGACTCGAGCACACTCCCATCTGGCATGACGAACTCGACTGACAAGACCATGTCTTCAATTTTGCCGTATTTGGTAGAAAGCTGTCCCGCCGACCGAGTCGCCAGATAACCACCCAAGCTGCTGCAATAAATCGAGGAAGGAAAATGCCCCAACGTAAAGCCTTCCTGGTTGAGATGTCTCTCGAGGTTTTCTCCGATCCATCCCGCCTCTGCCCAAACCGTCATCGACTGACGATCAATCGAGCGCACTTGTCGCATGCGCTTGAGATCCACCATCACGCGTGGGCGCTCTTTTTCACCTGCCGCTGGATCCGCCGGTACTGTTGCTCCGCAAACTCCACTTCCCGCGCCATAGGGATACAGATTCACATCTGCTTCTCTTGCCCATTTGAGAATCGCAGCGACTTGCTCGGTTGAGCGTGGCCAAACCACGCACTCAACAATCGGCTCGGCTGGCCCATTCTCCCGAAGCTCCAAGAGCTTCCGCGGCCAAAGATCCTGGGAGTATGCCTGCAAAGCCAGTCGATCCACACTTAAGGGCTCAGCATCCGGACCCGTTCGCTGACCAACGATTCTTTCGAGAGACGGAAGGTAGGGCGCCAGGCGCTCGGCCCTCTGTTGATGTCTTGCTGAATCTGCCGTCACCATGTTGCAGCCTCGTCGCAGTTTCGTCGTAGCTTACTGACGTTCACTACCTCGGTAAGCTGCAAGTGTATCGATACGTTTCTGCAAGGCAAGGGCAAAGCCGGACTTAAAGCAAGCAGCACAGCGCCCCCAAGCGAAAAGAGCAAACCATGAACCCAAGCACCTCACTCTGCATGAGCAGCATAGGGAAAGAGCCAAATGTCCAGGCGCCTCACGTGGGCCTTCTTGGCCCAAGCAATGCTTTCGCACTGACAAGCTTTTCGGATCACAGGTCTTCGAAATCACTCATACTTGCCAAGCGACTCAATCCTGCTGCATCACCAATGATGCTCACCTTCTCCCTCTGACAGGGTCACAGGTCGGTCAAGTGCTTCATGCCCAACTAGTCCACCCGCCCAACAGGACTGCTGAGCACCTAGAAGTCGCTCGAAAGGAAGTTCCCCAACAGTAAGGCTTCAATTTGCCACCCTTGCTCTAGGTCCCACCGGCACCCATTCCGAGTGCCCTCTCCATTGCCTCACCAATTTCGGGACCGGCCCAATCCTGCGGCCCTACCCACTTAGTCACAATCTCGAGCTTGGGATTAAGCAGGTAGGTCTCCGGATACTGGTAGGTACCAAATAGGTCAGGCAGTATCTTCTCTGCATCCAGCAGAGCAATTACGTTTGAGGGTACTCTTCCATCTGGCAAAATCTTGTGTGCCTCTGCCCAGCTGGTATCCAGGCTAATAGCCAAAAAGCGCAAAGGTCGATCTTTCCACTTTTGGGTGAACTCCAACCATTGAGGGAACTCCTCAATGCAGGGTGGACACCAGGTCGCCCAAAAATGAACAATCACCCAGTTTCCTGCCAACTCTTCAAGTTGATGAATCTTGCCCTGCGAGTCAGGGAGCTCGAATCGAGGCGCACCACGGGGGCTAGCGACATTTGCAAGCCCATGGAGGGCCTCCGAATGACTTGGAGAGGGGTTATCCCTCATTCTGCTACGCGTAGCGCCAAGAAACTGCCATGCCACGAGGGAACCCAAGAGAACAAAAAACACCCCCCAAAAAACAACCACTTTTGCGCTGATTTTCTGCATATCCTCTGTAACCCCTGAAAAGCTTAAAGTTTTTTAAATCAAACAGGATTTAGTGAGACTAAAACAACTATCATTTAAAGGAGTTAGCCACCTGGCAAAGTTGCAAGCCACCACAAGTTCTCGCTATAATAGAACGTATGAGCGTTGCTCACAAACCAAGAGGCGAAAATCTCCAAACAAGTCAAAGATCCACGGAGTGGCGCTCCCTATGAATCATGCACTTGTACTGAACGCCTCTTTTGAACCTCTTCACATAGTTACCTGGCAGCGCGCTATTCAGCTCCTTTTTCAGGGCAAGGTCGAGGTCGTCGAAGAATCCGAACAAGAGGTCCGCACTGTCCGCCTAACCATCAAGGTGCCCGCCGTCCTACGACTACTTTCCTACGTTCCATTAGCTCGCAAAAAACACCTGGTCCGCTTTTCGCGCATCAACATATTCTTGCGGGATCAACACGTCTGCCAATACTGCGGCGACTTGTTTGCTCGCAATCAACTCACGCTCGACCACGTCATTCCCATCGTCCAAGGGGGACGCAAGAGCTGGGAAAACATAGTCACTGCCTGCAAGCCATGCAATCAGCGTAAAGGCGGACGAACCCCTCACCAAGCTGGGATGCAGCTCATTCGCAAACCACGTCAACCTCTATGGCTCCCAACCGCCAATCTTCAGCTCGGCCTCAGCCGAACTCCAGATCGCTGGAAAATCTATTTGAAACTACAAAAGGGCGGCAAGGATCTCGACGACGATTCAGACCCCGACCTTGACTCGATCTAAACGAAACCGACAGCAGCAGAGGTCCTTCTTCTTTGAGTCAAAATAAAACAACCGGCACCCATCCTCCTGCGGCACTCGAGCATTTGATCCAATGCTTTGGCGACCTATTGTTTGACCTTTGTGAAACATTGCTCGCGAGTCCGGAGATGGCGCAGCAAGCCTTTCGAACCATAGTCAAATCCTTACGCAAAAACATAACCTCGCAGAACTACCAAGACTACGAGCGGGCATGGGTACTCCAGATCGCATGCCAAGAGCTCATTGCGTTGTCACCACACCATGGGCGCCGAACCACCGCGTCCGAGCAAATAGAGCTGGACGCCACTCAGAACGTAGCTTCGCGCTTCAAGAGTTTTGAGTTTTATTTCAATCGCCTTAAGACGGAGGACCAGATTCTGCTTCTATTGCGGGACAAATACGGTTTGCCATATCCAGAAATTGCCGCCTCTTTGGGAGTTCCTGAAGACTCGCTTAAAATTCGCCGTTCTCATGCCCTGCGAGCCCTCGAAGAATGGTTATGGGACCCTCAGAAATGAAAGCTCCAACACAGATATGAATTGCTTCGAGTGGAATAACCGCGTCTCCGACTACCTCGACGGCACTCTAATCGGCACCCCCCGCCGCGAAGCCGATGAGCACCTAGAAAGCTGCTCAGACTGCAAGGAACGCCATAAGCACTATCGTGTCATCATCACTTCAATTGCCAATCAGCCAAGATCCGCGCTGCCAATCCCCATTCGCAAGGCGCCTTATACACAACAAATTCCACGACTCCACGTGGGATGGTTTAGCCGAAGTCGCTGGGAGCAGCTCCCCTGGTACCTTCGCACTACTCTTGAAGGCACTGGAATCGTATTGCTCATTTTACTCGGCATCTCGGCCGGCCCTAAAGTTCGCAGTATCTATGAGAAGCGCCTAGAGCACAGCATGACTGAGTTTAATGATGCATTCAATCGCAACATCGAAGGAGATCCCACAACTAACCTCCCCCTCACGCGCGGCAAATCCGTAGGCCCCAGCAACCCCAACGGTTTGAACTCGGAAATCGCCTCCGGCCAAAGCCCGGACGAATTCGCGAGTGAAGGAAGTGAGAACGAAGACGACTCGACCGACGAATCCGATGGTGGCTCAGATTTAGTCGACGAAAAAGACGTCCGCGTCGGCACCTCCGAAATCTGGCGCTTCAATGTCAAAACAGATAGCCCCCACGAAGTACGCCCGAAAATCGTTCAGATTCTCACCGACCTGCACCTTCCAGCCGGCACTCCAGGATTGGGAGGAATCGAAGCACCAGGGGGCATTCAATTTGACCTCATGGTCCCACAATCCATTGTCCCAGGCTTAATGAAACATCTCCAAAAACTAGCGCCACCTACACCAGAAGGACTCTCTGGCACCCCCATGGGAGAAACCTTTACTTGGTACAAAAACAGATCCAAGCGCCAAATCCCCTCAGGACGAACACACGTGGTTATCTGGTTAAACCAAATATGAAAAGAGGCCGGAGCAAATCGCCCCAGCCTCTTTTCTAATTCACTTTTGCAACTTAGTAGCTCAGTAAAGCAGGCTCAATTTCAAGCGCTGCTCCCGCCACTTTTATTGCCGCCACCACCAGCAGCCGGAGTCTTGCGAGCAGCTCCTCCGCCCTTTGCAACACCGCGACCCTTAGCCGTTGCAGATCCCTTATTGGAAGACGGCGAGAACATCTTGCGGAACCTACTAAAAGGATCCTTGGCCGTTTCACCCGCCTTAGCCTCAGACTTCGCTGCAGCCGCCGCCGCAATCGCTTCTGGAGACTTAGCTTTACGCTTACGATCCAACTCCGGACGATCCACCAGTTCAACTACAGCCATCTCAGCAGCATCACCCCAGCGACGATCTGCCATCTTGAGCACGCGGGTGTATCCACCAGCACGAGCCTTATAGCGATCTGCCAGAGTCGTGAAGAGCTTCTTCACCACATCGTTGTCACGAGTGCGGTCAAAAGCTAGACGACGCGAAGCAGGTGAACCCGACTTACCGAGAGTCACCAAACGATCCACCACGCGACGAATCTCTTTCGCCTTTTGAACCGTAGTTACAATCTGTTCCTGCTCAATTACTGAATTCGCCATATTGCGGAACATTGCCATACGATGCGAGGTATTGCGGCCAAACTGCCTGCCGTCAACTTGATGTCTCATAACTCACCTACTCTTCGTTTCTTTATCTATAAACTAGAGGACTAGTCCTCCAGATCTCCATCTTCATCAAACTCATTAGCCTTCTTACGGTCGTTCAAGATGCGGTTCTCATCCACATCGGAATCAGCCGGCTTCGGAGGCTGCGTCGGTGGCACAAAGCCATCGAGCTTCATGCCCAAGCTTAGTCCCATTTCACTGAGAATATCCTTTATCTCGTTTAACGACTTACGGCCAAAATTCTTGGTCTTGAGCATTTCAGCTTCGGTCTTCTGAACCAACTCATAGATGTACTTGATATTGGCGTTCTGCAAGCAATTAGCCGAGCGAACGGACAACTCAAGCTCTTCCACAGAGCGGTAGAGATTAGGATTAAATTGCGATCCACCCTCTTCTTTCGCTTGAGCAACCGGTTCTGGCTCCTCTTCGAAGTTCAAGAAGACAGACAGCTGATCTTTGAGAATTTTCGAACCCAAGGAAACAGCATCCTCAGGATGAACAGATCCGTCGGTCCAAACCTCCAGAGTAAGCTTATCAAAGTCGGTGCGTTGACCCACACGACTTTGAGTGACCGTGTAGTTCACGCGGCGGATAGGCGAAAAGAAGCTATCAACGGGGATCCAGCCTACAGGCATATCTTCGGCTTTATTGTTTTCAGATGGTCGGTAGCCTCGGCCACGAGCCACCTGAATCTCAGCACGAAGCTTGCCGCCCTTACCCAAAGTAGCGATCTTCTGCTCAGGGTTGAGCAACTGAATCTGCTCGGAAACAATGATGTCAGAAGCGCGAACTTCGCAAGGACCAGTTTTGTCGATCAAAACAGTGGCCTGCTCAGCATGCAAACGGAAACGCACTTCTTTGAGATTCAAAATGATCTCAGCAACGTCTTCTTTCACATCGTGAATCGGCGTGAACTCATGCACCACACCGTCGATCTTCACCGCAGTGATAGAAGCACCCTGCAATGAAGACAATAGTACGCGACGCAAAGAGTTACCTAAAGTCAGACCAAAACCACGCTCAAGCGGCTTGGCGATGAATTTTCCGTAGGAAACAGTCAGAGACTCTTTGTCAACATCCAGGGCTTTAGGCTTGATCAAGTCACGCCAGTTTTTTTCTAGCATCTATTTTCTCCTGTCATCCCCTCGCTGCCAGCCTCGCTGAAAAACAGCCATGCGGGGAGTATTCAGATTAGGTTGTTAAAAACTACTGCTACAATTACTTAGAGTACAACTCCACAACAAGACGCTCTTCCATCGGCGCTGTGATATCATCTCGCGCTGGAAGATCACGAACCCGCGCCTTTAAAGAGCCAGAGTCGAGCTCCAGCCACTGTGGAATCTCCCGACGTTTAACGGCTTCAAGAGCTCCACCAATACGAGCCACATTGCGGCTCTTCTCGCGGACTTCAACCATGTCACCCTTCTTCACAAGATAAGAAGGAATGTCTACGCTACGTCCGTTAATGGTGAAATGCCCATGACGAACCAACTGGCGCGCTTCTGCGCGAGAGTTAGCAAAGCCAGAGCGATAAGCTACATTGTCCAACCGCCGCTCAAGCATCGAAAGGAGATTCGAGCCGGTTACGCCCTTCATGCGCTCAGCGTCTTCGAAGAGCTCACGAAACTGCTTCTCGAGCAGTCCATAAGTTCTCTTGATTTTCTGCTTCTCGCGAAGCTGCAAACCATACTCAGAGAACTTGATGCGGCCTTGGCCGTGCTGTCCTGGCGGATAGCCGCGGCGTTCGAAAGCGCATTTCTCAGTATAGCAACGATCACCCTTCAAGAAGAGCTTTTGATTTTCACGCCGGCAAATGCGGCAAACGGATTCACAATAACGAGCCATGACTTAAACTCTCCTGCGCTTTGGTGGGCGGCAACCATTATGAGGAATTGGAGTGATATCTTCGATGAAGGTCACACGCAGACCAACAGAAGCCAAGGCACGCAAAGCCGACTCACGACCTGCCCCCGGACCACTGACATAAACCTGTACAGAACGCATTCCATTTTCAACTGCCTTGCGGCCAGCATCTTCGGCAGCAACCTGTGCAGCAAACGGAGTGTTCTTTCGAGATCCGCGGAAACCCTTCGCACCAGCGGTCGACCAACAGATGGTGTTCCCCATTGTGTCGGTTATGGTTACGATGGTGTTATTGAAGGAGGAAAGAACATAAACGCTTCCGCTAGAAACGTTCTTCTTACCCTTCTTGACACGCTTAACCACACCTTCAGCTGGAGCACCAGCATCCTTCTTAGCCTCAGTTTTCGTTTCAGTCTTTTGCTCTGACATATTTTCCTTAGGTTACTTCATCGCCTTAACAGACTTCTTACCTGCGATCGCAACTGCAGGACCCTTACGCGTACGAGCATTAGAATGCGTACGTTGGCCATGCACCGGCAATCCCTTACGATGGCGAACACCTCGGTAACACCCGAGGTCTACCAATCGCTTAATATTGAGGCTGGTTTCACGGCGAAGATCGCCTTCGACGCGATGAACGCGGTCAATGATTTCACGAATCTTAGCGACTTCAGCTTCAGTCAGAGTGTCTGACTTCTTACTTTGGTCAATCTGAGCTTCTGCCAGAATCTTGTTTGCAGTCGGACGGCCAATCCCAAAGATGTACGTCAGAGCTACTGCCATTCGTTTATTACGTGGGAGGTCGACCCCCGCGATACGTGCCACTTGCTACCTTCCTTCTTCCTATTAACCTTGGCGCTGCTTGTGCCGTTGGTTTTCACAGATTACGCGGACGACACCCTTGCGCCGAACCACTTTGCACTTGTCACAGATTTTCTTTACTGATGCTCGAACCTTCATAAACTCTCTGCCTTCTTTTTCACTAACCTGCGTATTATTCAAACTTAAACCGGTCTATTTTAAGCAAACGAGCAGATTTAAACTTTCGTCAAAATCTCCGGCCCCTTGGAGGTGATGGCAACCGTATGCTCGAAGTGAGCTGAAAGAGAGCGATCCTTAGTAACCGCCGTCCAGCGATCCTCTAAAACCCTAACTTCATGACTACCAGCATTGACCATAGGCTCGATCGCTAACACCATTCCCACTTTGAGCTGTAATCCCTTACCCTTAGGGCCATAATTGGGCACCTGAGGCTCTTCGTGTAGGGCTCGACCTATACCATGTCCAACGAACTCCCGTACCACGCTATACCCAAACCCTTCAACATAATTTTGGACTGCGTGGCCGATATCGAATACTCGGTTACCCTCCCAACACTGCTCGATACCCTTATTGAGACTCTCTCTAGTTGCATTAATCAGCTTTTGCGCGTGAGCACTGATCTTACCGACCGGTAACGTCCTAGCAGAGTCCCCAAACCAACCTTCGTAAATAACTCCAAAATCGAGGCCGACGATATCGCCCTCTTTTAAGGCTCTTTTTTGCGATGGAATTCCGTGCACTACCTCATCGTTAATTGAAATGCAAACAGAGGCCGGAAAACCATGATAACCCTTAAACGCCGGGATCGACTTCAGCTCCTTACAACGAACCTCTGCGAAGCGGTCAAGCTCACCTGTAGTTATTCCAGGCTTGGTCATATCTGACATTTCATCCAAGATCTGCGCTACAATGGCACCCGCCTTGCGCATCAAATTCAGCTCTCTCTCGGATTTCAACGAAATCATGGATTGCTCAACTCCAGTTTCGCTAATTGACTATCGCATCGGCCAGAGCGGAGGAAACCTCGCCGGGCGACTGATTGGCGTTCAAGCTTCTAAGCTTCTGCTGACGACGATAAAAACCAGCCACCGGCTCCGTCTGCTCATGATAGACGGTGAGCCTCTTCTGGATCACCTCTGCTCTGTCATCGTCTCGCTGAACCAGCTTACTACCACATTGATCACAAGCACCGTCCACCTTAGGTGGCATATTTTCAATATGAAACATAGAAGCACACTGTGTGCAGGTACGACGACCCGAAAGTCGGCGGACTAACTCCATGTCAGGCATTTCAAAAAGAACGACTCGATTCACACCGCGCCCTTGACCCTTGAGCATTTCATCCAAGGCTTCTGCCTGAGGAATCGTGCGAGGAAATCCGTCCAAAATGAAACCAACCTTAGCGTCGGGCTGCTGGGTACGCTCGCTAATCAGCCCAATAACTACAGAATCAGGAACGAGCATCCCTCGATCCATAAAGCCTTTAGCTTCTAAACCTAGGCGGGTCCCTAGGCTAATCGCAGAGCGCAGCATGTCTCCAGTAGAGAGCTGAGGCCATTTCTTTTCGGCGACTAGCTTTTTCGCCTGAGTTCCTTTTCCAGAACCTGGCGGGCCCATCAGAATTAAAATCATGTGTAAGCAGCCCTGCCCTTGAGACGGGTGTGCTTCATGAAACCCTCATAGTTACGCTGCAACAAGAAGGTTTCAATCTGCGCAACTGTATCGAGTGCAACACCAACCAAAATCAGAACGCTCGTTCCACCGAAGTAAAAAGGAACCTTCATAGTCTCAGTAAAAAAGGTCGGAAGCACACAAATCGAAGCAATGTAAACTGCGCCACCCAAAGTGATCCGTGCAAGAACATAGTCAATATACTGCGCAGTGGGTTGGCCAGGACGAATACCTGGGATGAACCCACCATACTTTTTAAGGTTATCTGCTACGTCATCCGTCTTGAAGGTCACCGCCGTATAGAAGTAAGCAAAAAACAGAATCAGACCTACGAACAGTACGTTGTACAACAACCCTCCTGGTTGAAGGGTCTGAGTGAACGCCTGAATTTTAGGGGAAGGAAAGAAAGTCGCCAGCGTAGCTGGAAACATGATCAGCGAAGATGCAAAGATTGGCGGGATAACACCAGCAGTATTCACCTTCAATGGAAGATTAGTGTTCTGACCTCCATAAACCTTTCGACCCACAATTCTCTTCGCGTATTGAATGGGAATCCGCCGAGCACCTCGCTCAATAAAAATAATTACGAAAAAGGTTCCTACGATTACAGCGAGAACCATCAAGATTTTAAAGAAGCTCAATTCACCGGAGCGATAAAGACTCAAGGTCCCGCCAATTCCCTTTGGAATTCCTGCAGCGATACCCGCATAAATCAGCAAGGAAATCCCGTTGCCGATCCCTCGTTCGGACATCTGCTCACCAACCCACATCAAGAAAACTGTGCCGGCTGTAAGAGTAACGGTAGTCATTAAACGAAAGGCCATCCCAGGGTGAGAGACAACAGCGGGACTATTGTAATGTTCAAGACCTGTAGCTATGCCGTAGCCCTGAACCAAGCAAAGCAAGACGGTGCCATACCGAGTATACTGAGTAATTTTTTTACGGCCCGAATCACCTTCTTTTTGAAGGTCATGAAGATAAGGCCAAACAACCGTTAACAGCTGAAAAATAATCGAACTGCTGATGTAAGGCATCACACCCAGAGCGAAAATACTAAATCGCTCCAAGGCTCCACCGCTAAACATATTGAACCATCCAAAGATGGTTCCTTTCATGTTAGCGAAGACTTGTTGAAGAGCAGCCCCATCCACACCGGGCGTAGGAATGTGTACACCAATGCGGTAGACCGCGAGCATCACGATCGCAAAGATAATCCGTTTTCTAAGTTCCGGAATCTTAACTATACCGTCGGCGCCTGACATCTTTGAGTTAGCTCCCTTAGGGTGAATCGAGTCGGCTTAAGCCGTTACACTCATGGTCATTAAGAAGCAGGCTGCTCACGAATTCAAGCAGAAGCTTGAGCAGTCTTCTTTTTCTCTGCTTTACCAGGAATCTTAAGAAGTTCGACTTTGCCGCCAGCCTTTTTGATTTTTTCCTGAGCTGCCGGACTAACACGATGAGCCTTAACCTTGAATGCCTTAGTGAGTTCCCCAGTAGCGAGAATCGTGAGCCGATCATGACGGCCCTTTACAAGACCAATCTCACAGAGAGTCTCCAGCGATACTTCCTTCACTTCAGAAGGACTGAGCTTTTCGAGATCTTGAAGATTGACTACAGCATTGCTCCTACGAGCAAAATTCTTAAAACCTCTCTTAGGAATACGGCGATACAAAGGCATTTGACCGCCTTCAAAGCCAGGGCGAACATGGCCACCCGAGCGAGCCAACTGGCCCTTATCACCTTTACCAGAGGTCATCCCGAGACCGGAACCTGCACCACGCCCCAGACGCTTACGCTTCTGGACGGATCCGGGTTGAGCTTTAATAGTGTTTAACTTCAACATACTCGGTTTCCTTCTTCTTTCAGCGAGTTTCCGAAACGACTTCAACGAGGTGAAGCACCTTTTTGATCATTCCACGCACCGAGGGAGTATTCTCCAAGGTACGGACATGTTCACGGTGCCGCAGCCCAAGACCCGTCACAGTGGCCCTTTGTTTTGGATTGCAAGCGACCATGCCTTTTTTCAGGCGGATCGTGATGGTCTTTTTTGTAGCTGCTTTAGCTGCTGCACTCATGTTTTATACTCCAATTGGGCGTGATTCAGAGAATCTCGCCGACGGTCTTTCCGCGAGCCTTAGCAATTTCCGACATTGTACGAAGACTGCGAAGCCCTTCGAGGGTAGCGCGGACTACGTTGTGTGGATTGTCGCGACGGATCGACTTAGTCAAAATGTTCTGAATACCAGCGACCTCAAGAATTGCGCGAACTGCAGAGCTCGCGATAATCCCCGTACCTTCAGGGGCTGGCTTCATAAGAACCTTACTGGCGCCAAAATGGCCAATAATTTCATGAGGGATTGTGTTGCCCTCCATAGGGATCTTCATCAAGTTTTTCTTAGCCTGCTTGCCTGCCTTCTTGATAGCCTCTGGAACTTCGCCGGCCTTACCAAGGCCCACGCCGACTTGTCCCTTCTTATCGCCCACGACCACTATCGCAGCGAAACTGAAGCGACGACCGCCCTTAACCACTTTGGCACAGCGATTAATGTGAATCACCTTGTCTTCGAACTCGGATTCTTCCTGCTGACGGCCCATGTGTTGACCTACTGCCATACTTTGATCTCCTGACGTCTATCTCTTCAAAATCCTAGTTTAAAACTTCAAGCCACCTTCACGAGCCGCATCTGCCACAGCCTTAATCCGACCGTGATAGAGGTAACCGCTGCGATCGAAAACAACTTGATCGATCTGCTTAGCGAGTGCCCGCTTAGCGACAAGAACGCCGAGGTTTTTAGCCCCTTCGATCGTTCCACCGTGCTTTTCCTTCAGCTCTTCCTCAAGCGTAGAGGCGGCAACCAAAGTATGACCTTTGACGTCATCTACCAACTGAGCATAGAGATGCTTGTTGGAGCGGAACACCGAAAGTCTCGGACGCTCACTCGAACCCTCAACGCGGGCGCGAATGCGCTTCTTGCGTTTGAAGCGAATAACTTGCTTACTGCTCGTATTCTGTCGAATTTTAGTAGCCATTTTCTTAAATCCTTACTTGGCTCCTGCGGCCTTACCTTGTTTGCGAACGATATGCTCGTCCGTGTACTTAATGCCTTTGCCCTGATACGGCTCAGGCTCCTTAAAACCACGGATCTTGGCAGCCACCATGCCCACCAACATCTTGTCTGCACCCGTCAAAACAATGTGTGTGTTGTTTTCTACTTTCGCAGCGATGCCTGCAGGAAGAACATAGTCAATGGGGTGAGAGTAACCCACGGTCAGTGTCAAAGTTTGACCCTTTACCGCAGCACGATAACCAACACCAACGACATCTAACTCACGTGTAAATCCCGTGTGTGCACCATGAACCATGTTCTGAACAAGAGTCCGGGACAAACCATGGAGAGCCGCGGCCTTAGGAACATTATCGTCACGAGTGACTAAAATATTTCCACTATCGACCTTGGCTGAAACACCGTGAGGCAAATTGTGGCTCAGCTTGCCCTTTGGGCCTTCAACCTTCACGAGGCCGTCTTTAATATCTACCTTTACACCCTGCTGGATTTTGACTGGGGCTTTGCCGACTCGCGACATAAATCACCAAACCTCACAAAGAATTTCGCCACCCATCTTCTGAACCCGGGCCTTATGGCCAGTGGTCACACCCTTCGAGGTGGAGACGATAGCGATGCCAGCACCACCGAGTGGACGAGGCATTTCAGTATAGCCAGAGTAACGGCGCAAACCCGGGCGACTCACACGGCGAACGCCCTGAATCACACTGGAGCCCTGCTCAGTGTACTTGAGATACACTTTAATCACGGGGCGACCTTCTTCACGCATTAAGCGGAAGTTTTTAATATAACCCTCCTCCTTCAACACGCGAACAATGTTCGCTTTCATACGTGAAGCAGGCACTTCAAGCTTGTCGTGCTTCTCCTTCGCGGCGTTGCGAATTCGGGTCAAAAGATCTGCAATTGGATCAGTCATGCTCATAATTCGGTATCCTCTCCACTCTTACCAGCTGGACTTCGTCACGCCGGGAAGCTGACCCTTAAGTGCCAATCCTCGGAAACAGAGGCGGCACATGTTAAACTTGCGCATATAGGCTCGTGGACGACCGCACAGCGGGCAGCGGTTACGGACACGAACCTTGAACTTCGGCGTTTTGCCAATTTCTTCGAGTTTGCACTTCTTAGACAAGTTCAGTCTCCTTATTTACTTGCGGAAAGGCATGCCGAGTTCAGTCAGCAATGCCCTAGCGTGCTCGTTTGTATTGGCAGTGGTTTCGATCGTAATGGTCATACCTTTGATCTTATCCACCTTGTCGTAGTTGATTTCTGGGAAAATGATCTGTTCGCGGATTCCCAAGGAGTAATTACCCCGGCCGTCGAACGCCTTGCTATTCACACCCTTAAAGTCACGAACACGAGGAAGCGCGACGTTCATCAGGCGGTCCAAGAACTCATACATACGAGCACGACGAAGAGTCACCATGACTCCTACGGCGTTTCCTTTGCGAACTTTAAAGGCCGCAATTGCTTTACGGGAGCGAGTCATCACCGGCTTTTGGCCGGTGATCGCCAAAATCTCCTCAAAAGTGCTATCTAGTACTTTTGGGTTAGCGACTGCTTCCTTCACCGCACAGTTGACCGTCACCTTAGTGAGGCGAGGCACCTGCATGGCATTCTTAAACTGGAACTCCTTCATCAAGGCAGGAATCACCTTAGCCTTATAAAGAGTCGCAAGGCGGGGATTCTTACTAGGAGAAACCTTGGTTTCACCAGGAGCAGCGATCTTCACGGCAGAGGCCGCAGACTCCTCCTTAGCCTTCTTGGCCTTAGCGCGAGCAGCATCAGCAGCAGCTTTCTTTGCTTCCTGCCGAGCCTTCGCGGCCGCTACGTCCGCGCCTTCTTGATTTTCATTTTCGTCTTTATTGGCTACCACTGCATAATCCTTTCGGTATAACCGCTGATCGGCTCAAGCCGTCTCGAGCGACTCGCCACACTTCTTACAAACTCTAACCTTTTGTTGAGCAGCTGCGGTCTTTGCATCTGCCTTCTTGCCCTTTGCCGCTGGCTTATCGGCCATCTTAATCCCGTGCCGACGCCCACGATTACACTTCGGACACATGAGAAGAACGTTCGAATAATGTAGAGAAAGCTCCTTCTCCACTATGCCTCCACCGGGATTCTGTTGTGTGGGCTTGGTGTGCTTCTTCACCAAGTTTACCTTTTCAACAACAACACGGTTGTTCTTGGCATCTACCTTGAGAATCTTGCCAGTCTTACCCTTTTCACGACCCGCCATCACCTGGACCTGGTCGTTCTTTCGAAGAGACAGTTTAAAAAGCTCAGTGTTTTCCATAAATCCTCACAACACTTCCGGCGCCAAGGAAATGATCTTGGTAAAGGCCCGTGCACGCAACTCACGCGCAACAGGACCAAAAATACGGGTTCCAATCGGCTCATTCTGCGCGTTGATTAGCACTGCAGAGTTAGTATCAAACCGAACATAAGTGCCGTCGTGACGATTCACTTCCTTCCTGGTGCGAACGATGACGGCTTTCAGAATCTCGCCCTTCTTCACTTTCGCATTCGGAACTGCATCTTTCACAGTAATCACAATGACATCGCCCAAAGAGGCATACTTGCGGCGGCTTCCACCGAGTACCTTGATGCACATAACTGACTTTGCACCAGAGTTATCGGCAACATCGAGACGGGTACGCATTTGAATCATAGCTTTTTCCTCTTCCCTCTCGAACTTTAAACGTTAGCTTCTGCGGTTTGACCAGCGCGACGAAGAATCGACTGAAGCACCCAGCGCTTATCGCGACTTAATGGACGCGATTCAACCAGAACAACCCGGTCACCAATCTTTGCATCATTCTTCTCGTCATGAGCCTTAAAACGACGCGAACGAACGATATACTTCTTATACTCCGCGTGACGCACTCTGCGATCGACGTTCACTACAATCGTCTTCTGCATTTTATTGCTGACCACGGTGCCTACAACAAGACGCCGACTTTGGAGTGCATTCCGGCTTTCTTCTTTTTTTTCTAGAGTTGCCATTTTCTAAATCCTCACCGATTAGCGTTTCAAAGCCGCCGTTTGCAACGTCTTTAGCCGAGCGATATCCTTGCGGAACCGCCAGATGCTCGCTGTATCGGTCAATTGACCGGTAACCTTCTTCATCTTGGCTTGAAACATTTCGGACTCAAGCTCACGAACTTTGGTCGCCAGCTCGTCCTTCGACAAATTCTTTAGTTCATTGAAACGTTTGCTCGACACGTTCGTTACCTCTTAAACCTTTGCCTGAGCAGCGTTAGCTGCGGCCTTCTTAGCAAGTTTAGCCTTGCGTACTGCTTCAGCGCTCGCCTGAGCTAACTTTTCAGAAGCTCTACTGATGGGCTTGCAATGAAGAGGAAGTTTATTGTTTGCAAGACGAAGCGCTTCAAACGCTTCGGACTGCGGAACGCCTTCCATTTCAAAAATGATCCGGCCGGGCTTAATCACGGCTGCCCATTCTTCGACATTACCCTTACCGGAACCCATGCGAGTTTCGGCAGCCTTCTTGGTGATTGCCTTATTTGGGAAAATACGAACCCAAATCTGGCCACCACGCTTTACGTAACGAGTCATCGCTACGCGGGAGGCTTCAATCTGCTTGGAGGTAATCCGACCACATTCTGTAGCCTGAAGACCAAACTGACCAAAATGAAGCGTGCCGCCACGATCGGCCTTGCCGCGCATCTTTCCTTTTTGTTGCTTGCGCCACTTGACGCGTTTAGGTGCTAACATCGTTATGCTCCCTGTGTGCTCTGCAGAGCTTTAGCATCAGCAGCGGCCTGCTTCTTAAGTGTAGTTGCTTCGCCGTTGTAAACCCATGCTTTGACGCCGATCACACCGTAGGTGGTGCGAGCTTCTGCAGTCCCGTAATCGATGTTTGCGCGCAAAGTGTGAAGCGGAACGCTGTCTTCGCTGTACCATTCAGTACGAGCGATTTCGGCGCCACCCAAACGACCCGATACGCGAATTTTGATGCCCTTGATGCCCTGCTTGAACGCTGAGGTCATGCACTTCTTCATCGCGCGACGGAATGCAACTCGCTTTTCTAGCTGAGCAGCAACGTTCTCAGCAATCAGAGTTGCGTTGGCCTCCGGTTTCTTAACTTCAATAATGTTCAAAAAAACTTCGTTGCTCGAAAGCTTCTGAACATCGGCCTTGAGAGACTCAACGCCTGCACCCTTCTTGCCGATCACGATACCAGGACGAGCAGTGTGAACGTTAATCTTCACTTTGCTTGCTGCACGCTCAATATCAATACGTGATATGCCGGCACTGAAAAGCTTCTCCTTCAAATATCGGCGAAGCTTGATGTCTTCGTGAAGGAGCTTGGCATAGTCGCGCTTGGCGTACCAACGACTGTCCCAGGTGCGGGTAATCCCAAGGCGGAATCCAATTGGATTGACTTTCTGACCCATTTTCTACCTCTTACCGTTCCGCGAGCGTAACGCTCACGTGGCTGGTCTTCTTGTTGATCCGAAAAGCGGAACCTTTTGCACGAGGACGGAAACGCTTCAGAGTTGTTCCCTGTCCAACCAGGATCGTCTTGACGTAAAGAGTATCTACGTCAACAGCACCCCGGCTCTTATCGTTGGCATTGGCAGCCGCAGACTTAAGCAATTTAAAAAGCATTCCAGCCGTACGCTTTCTTGGAGAAAAGCGTAGGTACGTGAGAGCCTCATTGATGCCCTTGCCACGAACCTCGTCGGCCAGCAGCCCCACTTTACGAGGCGTGATCCGGATAAAGCTAACTTTTGCTGAGACTTCCATCTTTCAAATCCTCGCTTATGCCTTAGGAGCTGCAGGCTTCGCTGCCGGAGCTGCTGCTGGAGCTGCTGCTGCCGGCTTAGCCGCTGCACCCGCGGCCGCAGCTGGAGCACCGTCTGCCTTCTTGTCTGCTGGAGTATGGCCATGGAAGGTTCTGGTAAGTGCAAACTCACCCAGTTTGTGACCGACCATATTTTCCGTCACGTACACAGGAATAAACTTCTTGCCGTTGTGCACGGCGAAGGTCAGCCCCACAAAGTCTGGAAGCACGGTTGACCGACGGGACCAAGTCTTGATCACCTTGCGATCCTGAGTTTGACGTGCAACCTGGACCTTTTTGACCAGATGGTCATCAATGAAAGGACCTTTTTTAATTGAACGAGCCACGGTTCCTTCTCCTTAAAAACTATTTGCGGCGCTTGACGATAAATGCGTCAGTGCGTTTGTTGTTGCGAGTCTTGTAACCCTTGGTTGGAACACCCCAAGGAGTTCTTGGATGTCCGCCACCGGAGCTCTTACCTTCACCACCACCGTGTGGGTGGTCGATCGGGTTCATAGAAACACCGCGGTTTGTAGGACGAATGCCGAGCCAGCGATTACGACCAGCCTTACCAATCGTAATATTCTCGTGATCGGTATTTGCAAGCTGCCCAATAGAAGCCCTGCAGCGAGAGTGAAGCAGACGAATCTCACCGCTTGGCATCTTCACCTGGCAGTACTCGCCGTCCTTCGCCATCAACTGAGCGAAGTTGCCAGCTGAACGAGCTAGCTTACCGCCCTGCTCAGGAATCACTTCAATGTTGTGAATCAGAGTGCCGACCGGAATCGCAGACAAAGAGAGGTTATTGCCGGGCTTAATGTCGGCCTTGTCGCTCGCCAAAACCTGATCGCCCACATTGAGATTCAAAGGGGCAATAATGTAACGCTTCTCGCCGTCAGCATAAGCCAGCAGCGCGATGTACGCAGTACGATTTGGATCGTACTCCAGAGAGATAATACGAGCAGGAATCTCGCGCTTATCCCGGGAAAAATCAATCACGCGGTACTTACGCTTATGACCACCACCAATATGGCGAACAGTCATCTTACCCAAAGCATTACGGCCACCAGACTTAGTCAGCCCAGCCACCAGCGCCCGAGGCTTGCTAGGTTGCTTCTTCTTGGGAGTCAGTACCGAAAAATCCGCTACGTTCTTGTAACGAAGCGACGGAGTGGTTGGTTTAAAGGATTTAATTGCCATGAATCATCTCACTTCGTTTGAAAGAAATCGATTTTCTGACCTTCAGCCAGAGTCACGATTGCCTTCTTCCAGTTGGTGCGCTTGGATTGAAACTGCCCCACGCGCTTCTGCTTTCCGTGCATCATCAACGTATTCACGCCGCGAACTTTCACTTTGAAAAGCTGTTGAACTGCATCGCGAATCTCTTGCTTGTTTGCCTGAGGAGCGACTTCGAAAGCATAGCGATTTCCGACTTCAGCGAGAACCGTACTCTTTTCGCTGATAATGGGTCTTAGGATTACGTCGTAAACATTGCGCATCTTGTTCCCCTCACGCCAACCGAGCTTCGACCGCTTCAGCGGCGCGCTTAGTGATGACAATCCAATCATTGCGGATGATGTCGTACACATTGAGGCCCTCAGTGCGCAAAACCTTCACCTTAGGAAGGTTGCGACCGGAAAGCTCCAAGTTCTTATTAGCGTCATCAACGATGAGCACCTGTTCGACCTTAAACTTGCCCTTAAGCAAATCATCCAGAGTCTTGGTCTTAATTTGATCTAGCTTGAACTCATCGACTACGAGCATGCGATTTGCTTTAACGCGATCGCTGAGCGCAGAACGAAGTGCTCCACGCATCATCTCTTTAGGAGTCGCTTGTTCATAGGAACGGGGCTGTGGACCAAAGTTCTGGCCACCCCCTGGTTGCAACGGAGACCGGCTAGAGCCCTGACGAGCATTACCAGTACCCTTTTGCTTGAACGGCTTACGACCACCCCCACGGACTTCGGACTTAACCTTGGTCTTGGCGGTACCCTGGCGCCGTCCAGCCATCTGAGCCTTAAGAACTTGGTGCACGAGCGCGACATTAATGTCCGCAGCAAACACATCATCTTTCAGCTCGATGGTGCCGACTTTTTTCTTCTCTTGGTTGAATAAATCGAGAGTAGGCATAAATTACTTCACCTTCTTCGCGGTCTTCACTGCGCGACGAACCGTTACGATTCCGCTACGTGGCCCGGGCACGCTACCATGCACCAAAAGGAGTTGATTCTCAGTATCGACACGAATGACCTTCACGTTTTGAACGGTCACTTGAACGTTGCCCATCTGGCCGGCCATTTTCTTACCAGGAAACACGCGACCTGGATCAGCACGATTACCGATCGATCCAAGTGAGCGATGCACAAGAGATGCGCCGTGGGACTTAAAACCACCGGCGTAATTGTAACGCTTCATAACACCCTGGAATCCCTTACCCTTGCTTTCAGAGGTAAGGTCAACCAAGTCACCTGGCTTAACGAACTCAGCAGAGAGAATCTTGCCAACGGTTAGCCCGTCGAGCTTGTCGTCTTCTGCGAGACGGAATTCTTGATAGTGGTAGAAACCAGTAGCACCAGATGGTTTCACGTGGCCTTGCTCGGGTTTCGTAGCAGACTTAGCTTTCTTCTCCAAGAAGCCGACTTGAACAGCTTGATAGCCATTCTTTTCCTTCGTCTTCACCTGAGTGATGACGGCTGGCTTGAGATCAATAACGGTCACAGCAATTGCATTGCCGTCGTTATCGAAAACCTGGGTCATCCCGGCCTTAACGCCAAGAACGCCGCTTCGCTTGCTGGTCAAAGCTACCGCTTCGCGGGCCCCCTGACCGGCCTGTGCTTCAGGCTTTTGTTCCATTTCAAATCTCCGAAGGCGGAATGCGCCTAAAATACACTTTCATCGATTTTACCGCCACAGCATCACCGGGAAGCCACCTTTGACTTTACTTTCATCACGTTAGGCCAGAACCAACGATAGATTCTGGAAGATGAAAGCGGTACTTAAAGGCCGCCGGATGCTTTCATGAGGGTAGTCGTAGATCTTTCGACTTTCTCACTGGGAAAAGCCTTTTCAGACTAATGCAGCAAGGAGTTTCGACCGACCTCTACCAAGCCCTGAGATCAGGACTTGATTTCCACGTCCACGCCAGCTGACAGGTCAAGCTTCATTAGAGAATCGACCGTCTGCTGAGTAGGCTCGAGGATATCCAAAAGCCGCTTATGAGTCCGAACTTCGAACTGTTCGCGGGATTTTTTATCTACATGGGGAGACCGGAGAACGCAATACTTATTAATCACAGTTGGAAGGGGAATTGGGCCACGTACCGTAGCGCCAGTTCTCTTTGCAGTATTCACGATTTCCCAGACGGATTGATCGAGAACACGATGATCAAAAGCCTTTAGCTTGATCCGGATTTTATGCTCCATTGCCATATACTTCACATCTCCATTTTAAATCTGGGGAGTTACCCCGGCCGCAATGTGAACTCGACCGGGCAATCTCTCCCAAAACGTCATTACAGTTGGAAGAGAGGCTATACAGGGGCCGATTTCCAAGTTCAATGAGAAACCTCATTAAAACTCGAAATACTAGCGGAGGTTACCTAGAAATCACGCCCGAACGAATTTTGATCTCTTCCGCTATTTGCGAAGTCACGGGCTCGTAACTCGCAAACTCCATAGAAAAGGTTGCTCGCCCCTGCGACGAGGAACGCAGAGCTGTCGAGTACCCGAACATCGTTGATAACGGCACCTCCGCCTTGATGACCTGAAGCCCGTGACGCGTGGACATATTGAGAATCTTGCCGCGACGGCTATTGAGATCGCCAATCACGCCACCCATGTACTCATCAGGACAAACGATCTCACAAGCCATGATGGGCTCTAAAATCAAGGGATTACCCATGCGGGCGGCATCCTTGAAAGCCATGGAAGCCGCGATTTTATATGCAACCTCTGTTGAATCAGTGTCGTGAAAGGATCCGTCAAGTAGAGTCGCGCGAATATCGACAACTTGATAGCCGGCAATGATCCCGCCGAGCATGGACTCCTGAAGACCCTTGTCAATCGCAGGGATAAACTCCTTAGGGATCACGTTACCCTGGATCTTATTAACGAACTGATAACCCTCCCCCTTCTTGAGGGGCTCAAATCTAACCACACAATGGCCATACTGATTACGGCCGGCAGCCTGGCGCACGAACTTACCTTCAGCTTGAGCCGCAGTCGAAATGGTCTCTTTATAAGCGACTTGGGGCTGTCCAACATTGCCTTCAACCTTAAACTCGCGCTTCATGCGATCAACAATGATCTCAAGATGGAGCTCACCCATTCCGCTGATCAGCGTTTGTCCCGTATCTGGGTTGCTAGTGATACGAAAAGAAGGATCCTCCATCGCAAGGCGCTGGAGGGCACTCGAAAGCTTTTCCTCGTCCGCTTTAGTCTTAGGCTCGATCGCGATCGAAATCACTGGCTCTGGAAAGTCGATCTTCTCTAGCAGGATCGGCATACCTTCATTGCAAAGAGTATCCCCAGTCGTAGTAAAACGCAGACCAACGGTGGCGGCGATGTCTCCAGCCTTAACAACGTTGACGTCTTCACGCTTGTTCGCGTGCATCTGAAGCAAGCGCCCCAAGCGCTCTTTTTTTCCTTTGGCTACGTTAAAAGCAGTCTCCCCCACTTCGATCTTACCCGAATACACGCGGAAATAAGTAAGCTGCCCGACGTAGGGATCATTTTGAATTTTGAATGCGAGCGCAGCAAATGGCTGCGCAACATCACATTCGCGATGAAGAGTTTTTTCTATATCGCGCGGATCTTTGCCCTCAATCGCAGGAACATCCTCGGGGGATGGCAAATAGTCAACGATCGCGTCCAACATCGGCTGTACGCCTTTATTTCTGAAACTTGCGCCACAGAGCACGGGCACGAGCTTAAGGGTTATACAACCTTTGCGTAAAGCAGACCGAATCTCAGCAGGACTTACAGATTGTCCACCCAGGTACTTATCCATGAGGGCCTCGTCGCACTCAGCGACAGCCTCGAGGAGTTTATCATGATATTCGTCAGCCAGATCTTTTAGGTCCTCAGAGATTTCTTTAGCGGTGAATGAAGCGCCTAGATCGTCGGACTCCCACTGGAGCTGCTTCATTTCGATAAGATCAACAAGGCCTGCAAAAGTATCGGAGGCTCCTACAGGAATTTGAATGGCAACTGGATTTGCTCCTAATCGTTCGCGAACCTGATCAAGAACATCGAAAAAGTCTGCACCGATGCGATCCATCTTGTTCACGAAGGCAATGCGAGGAACATGGTACTTGTTGGCCTGTCGCCAAACCGTCTCCGATTGCGGTTCCACTCCACCTACTGCGCAAAATACGCCCACGGCGCCATCAAGGACTCGCAGGGAGCGTTCGACTTCGATTGTGAAGTCCACATGTCCAGGAGTGTCGATGATGTTAATGCGATGGTTACGCCAAAAGCAGGTCGTCGCAGCGGAGGTAATGGTAATGCCACGCTCTTGCTCTTGTGGCATCCAATCCATTACGGTCGTTCCCTCGTGGACTTCGCCCAATTTATGGGTTTTGCCGGTATAATAGAGAATTCGTTCGGTGGTAGTGGTCTTACCGGCATCGATATGGGCCATGATGCCGATATTGCGAATCTTCTCTAGGGACGTGCTGTCTTCCGCCATCGATTTGTACCCCTGAAAATTGGAAATCCCGCGTGAACACTCAGTCCACGCGGGATTTCGTTTTAATTCATGCGCTAGACTAATTACCAGCGATAGTGAGCGAAAGCCTTATTGGCATCCGCCATCTTATGCACGTCTTCGCGTTTCTTCATGGCTCCACCGCGACCATTGGAAGCTTCGATCATCTCAGCGGCCAGACGCTCTGCCATGGAGTGCTCAGGACGGGAACGAGCAGCATCGATCAACCAGCGAGAAGCCAACGATTGGCGACGAGCAGGTTTCACTTCGATCGGCACTTGGTAAGTGGCGCCGCCGACACGACGGGACTTAACCTCGAGAAGTGGCTTCACGTTCTCAAGAGCCTTCTTGAAAAGCTTGATGCCTTCTTCACCAGTACGGGTTTGCATGACATCCATGCAACCGTAGAAAATCGCCTCAGCCGTAGACTTCTTGCCTTCTTTAAGCAAGCTGCTGATGAACTTGGCAACAACTACGTCGTTGAACTTAGGATCTGGTAGAATTTCACGTTTGCGAACAAATTTCTTACGGCCCATTTTTTAAACCTCTGAAAAATTTTACTTTGCGGCTGGAGCTGCTGCACCGGCGGCTGCACCACCACCTGCAGCGCGTTTCGTGCCGTACTTGGAACGGCTTTGCTTGCGGTTAGCAACGCCCTGAGCATCCAGGGTGCCGCGAACAGTGTGGTAACGAACACCCGGAAGATCCTTCACACGACCACCCCGAATCAACACAATCGAGTGCTCTTGCAGATTGTGTCCGACACCTGGGATGTAGGAAGTGACTTCAAAACCGTTGGTCAAACGCACACGGCACACCTTACGAAGCGCAGAATTCGGCTTCTTAGGAGTCGTGGTGTAAACGCGAGTACAAACACCGCGTCTTTGAGGACAGCTTTGAAGTGCAGGAGACTTGGTTTTCCAAGCCTTATCCGCGCGTCCTCTGCGAATGAGCTGGTTAATCGTTGGCATGAACTACTTTTCCTTTCAAATTGCTGATCACTTCTTGAACAAACAAACTTTTGCGAATTGATACACGTGTTTGAAAAAAAGGACACGGAGTTTCGCGAAGGGCCCGAAAATAGACGAGAGGTACACTAGGGTCAAGGAGATATTATTAACTAGTTGCGGTATGGCTCAGTAATTGCGGTTACATAGATAGACAGCAGGCTAGAGGATAACGACACTATGAGAAGTAACGTGCAAAAATTCTGGCTGACATCATTCGCACTATGGGCGACCTTAGCCGCCAGCTGCCCATTGGCGCAATCAGCCAACCCAGAAGATTACGAGGGGTCCGGGAGCTCATTAGCCTATGGTGGCGCGCTCTTAGGTATCGGAGTCGGGAATAACGCCACTGGGACAAACCTCGCATTTGGGATCAATGCCGGCCACAAAATCCTGCCAGACATTGGGGTGGGAGGCTACCTCTCTTATGTGGGCTTGGGCACCACAACAGTAATCAGCCCCTTAACCCCCACACTCAACACAAGTTACTCGAGCAGCCTAGTTACTATTGCCGCAGCGGGAGATTACTTTTTGGATGATGCACTGCCCGGTCTTTATGCCGGCTTGAGAGGGGGACTTGGGCTCATTTCTACATCAGAGCCCAGTGTCTCCGGCGGGACCCATCTCACTCTTGGACCCGCGATTGGATATAATTACGCATTGGGAAGCGGATTGACGCTTGGAGGAGAGTTCAATTTCCTGTCCTACACAACTAGCCCTCTACTCCACATCTTCAACCTATTAGCTACGGTAAGGTACTGGTTTTAGAGCCTAGCTCAAAGCAAAAGGCCCGTGGAGATGTCCTCTCCACGGGCCCTCAACCTTTCTAACGAAGAAAAATTAGTGTTTAATAGCCGCCGGACTATCCCCAGACTCGTCACGAGCGAGCGGAATGTCGAGTGGACCAATCCCTTTGCGCATCAAGAACTCCTCGGGCTTATCGAGCTCGAGAGCCAAGCGCAAAACTTGATCGCCATGCTCAACTGGGATGATCCGCATGCCCTGAGTGACCTCTTTGGGGATCTTCTTCATATCTGCGACGTTGCCCTTGGGAATTAAGCAGGTCTTGATGTTGCCAATCTTAGCGGCCAGAAGTTTCTCCTTCAATCCACCGATCGGAAGCACTCGACCCCGGAGCGTGATCTCACCAGTCATAGCTATATCGCGCTTGCATGGGATCTTGGTCAGCGCGCTAGTAATCGCAGTGGCCATGGTAATCCCTGCAGAAGGGCCGTCTTTGGGGACTGCGCCTTCTGGCACGTGCAAGTGGATGTCGATGTTTTGGTAGAAATCTTTTTCTAGATTGAGCAGATGAGCTCGAGAGCGGACATAGCTCCATGCAGTCGCTGCCGACTCTTGCATGACCTCACCCAGCTTGCCGGTGATCTTGATGCCGCCTTTTCCTGGAACGACGCTGACCTCGATTTGAAGCAGATCGCCGCCGGCTTCGGTGTAGGCTAAGCCGTTGGTGAGACCAACTTCGCTTTGTTCCTCGGCTTTACTGGTGATGTACTTCGGTGGGCCGAGCATCTCTTCGAGATCGGCTTCGCGAACGACAATCGGCCCAGTAGTGACAGCGGCAGTCTTCGCACTCTTGGATGCTTTACCTGCTTTTGCCTCTTTGCCGTCGCCTTTACGCTCGTCTTTGCGCTCATCTACGACGCTTGCGCTTTTACGCTCGACGATCTTCTTGGCGACCTTGCGACAAACGGTAGCCACCGTCCGCTCCAGATTACGCACCCCTGCTTCGCGAGTGTAGTTGCGAATCAGCATGCTCACTACTTCGTCGGTGACTTCGATGTCGCCTTCTTTGAGTCCATGCTGCTCCATCTGCTTAGAGATGAGGTACTTGCGAACGATATTGAACTTCTCGACTTCCGTGTAGCCACTGATCGTGATGACTTCCATGCGATCAAGTAGTGGCTTGGGAATGTTGTAGAGAGAGTTCGCCGTCAGAACGAAGAGCACCTTACTCAAATCGTAGTCGACTTCGAGGTAGTGATCCCCGAAAGCATGATTCTGCTCGGGGTCCAGAACTTCGAGCAATGCGCTAGACGGGTCACCGCGGAAATCCATACTCATCTTATCGACTTCGTCGAGCAGGAAGACGGGGTTCGAGGATCCAGCCTTTTTGAGGGACTGAATGATCTTGCCAGGCAAGGCGCCGACGTAAGTGCGACGATGCCCACGAATCTCGGCTTCGTCGCGCACGCCACCCAAAGAGCAGCGAACAAACTTCTTGTTTAGAGACTTGGCAATCGACTTAGCCAAACTGGTTTTACCAACACCCGGAGGACCGGCAAAACATACGATTTGACCCTTTGAATTCTCAGTCAAAGTGCGAACAGCTAGGTACTCGAGGATACGCTCTTTGACGTCTTCTAGGCCGTAGTGATCCTCTTCGAGGATCTCCTCGGCTAGCTTGATGTCATTGCGATCAGCGGAGTTGTCACCCCAAGGCAGGGTAATCAACCAGTCAATGTAGTTGCGAACGACGGTGGCCTCAGCCGACATAGGCGACATCATCTTGAGCTTCTTAAGCTCGCGGGTAGCCTTTTCTTTAGCTTCTTTGCTCATGGGCTTGCTGCGAATCTGTTTCTCGATAGCCTGGATTTCGGCCTTAAACTCGTCTTTTTCACCGAGCTCCTTCTGAATCGCCTGCATCTGCTCGTTGAGGTAATACTCCTTTTGCGAGCGCTCCATTTGTTTTTTTACACGGGAACGTATGCGGCGCTCAACCTGCAAGATCTCGATCTCGCCTTGCATGAGCTGCAAAAGCTTTTCGAGACGCTTAGTCGGATCCTGAATCTCGAGAATCTCCTGCTTGTCTTCGAGCTTGAGATTGAGATGCGCGACAATCAGATCGGCAAGCCTGGAAGGCTCCTCAATCGTATTAACACTCATGAGCATTTCAGGTGGGATGCGCTTATTGAGCTTTACGTAGTTCTCGAAGGTAGCCTTGAGGGAACGAACCAGCGCTTCGAGCTCGACGTTGCTTTCGATCACGTCGGCGACTTCTTCGACCACCGCTTCAATCATGCGATCGTTTTCGGAATACTCAACGATGCGCGCGCGACGCTTACCTTCGATCAACACTTTGACCGTGTTGTCAGGCAAGCGGAGAATCTGGAGGATCGTGCCGAGAGTTCCTACTTCAAAAATATCATTTTCGCCGGGACTCACCGTGGTGGCCTGACGTTGAGCGACCAAGAAAAGATCCAACTTCTTGTTCACGCATTCTTCTAGTGCGTTAATTGATTTTTCACGCCCAACAAACAGAGGCACAACCATGTGCGGGAATATTATCACGTCTCGAAGTGGCAAAAGTGGAACCGTAATCTTCGCAGACTTTTTATCTTTCTGATCTCTTGAGCTCATGAAGCCGCCCCTTCCTTAGGTGAAAGACCTCGATGCCGAAGTCCTTAATCCAAGTACAGCATAGTTCAAAAAGGAGTGCAAACCTGCACGTTTAGCCGATCGCATTAAAAGTACGTCATTTCGGTGGGTTAAATGACTCTATAAAAATTAAGGTAGAAATTGCACAAATTTGACTCAATGAGTCAAATTTGCTAAATAATGCTGCCTGCTAAACGACCTTTGCTGCGAAGAGAGGCCCCGTGCGCTTATTTTTTGGCTCCAAGCTGCCTTTCTTGAACCCTCTCTTTGTACTAGCCTCCTTAGCGGCATTGAACGGATGCATGTCCGAACCTCACTCCTCCTCAGGACCCGACGCCGTCGGGCCTTTTGAAACGACCTCGGCAGAATATAGCCTCCCGGAAAGTGTCGATCCCGAGATCTTGATCGGGCAAACTACCCAGATCCGAGCTCGGCTCTATCGTCCAAAAAACTGGGATGACAAACCTCACCCCATATTGATGTTCTTGCACGGCAATCATGCCACGTGTGGGTATGGAAGCGGGCCCCGCATCGACCAGAACTGCCAGTATACCTTTGATGGCACTTGTCCTTTCGGACAGTCTGAGGTCCCCAGCTACCTGGGCTATGAATACCTGGCCACCCGCTTGGCTTCGTTTGGCTATGTTGTTGTGTCGATCAACGCCAACCGCGGGATCAATTGCGGCGCCAATGACCAAGCCCATGGCGACGAAGGGCTCATCTTGGCCCGTGGTCGACTAGTTCTCAAACACCTCCTCTCGCTCGCTCAATGGAACCAAGCTGGTGGAGAGCCCTCTTCACTAGAAACTAGTCTCAAGAACAAGCTAGATTTTGCACAAATCGGCTTGTTTGGGCACTCCCGCGGAGGCGAGGGCGTGCGCGCCGCCTACAATCTCTACAAAGACCCGGGCAGCCAATGGCAGCCGCGTTTTGGCGAACTTACTGGAGGCGCGGGACTGACCATCAAGGGAATATTTGAAATCGGGCCTGTCGATGGCCAAAGCTCCCGTACACTCAATGCCTTTGGAACCGCTTGGAACGTCCTGCTCCCAATGTGCGACGGAGACATCGTCGACCAAAGAGGCATGAGAGTGTTCGACCGAATGAAGGCCGCGATGAGCGAAGACCCAGGCCTTCCCAAATCGATGTATGCCGTATGGGGCGCGAATCACAACTTTTACAATACTGAGTGGCAGCAGAACGAATCCAAGGGGTGCTATGGCCACCCACAACTTTGGGCAAGCGAAGGCGGCTCCAAGCAACAAAGGGAAACAGCACTCGCTGCAGTCTCCGCCTTCTTCAGAGCCTTCGTTGGCGCAGATCGAGACCCGCTTTTGGCTGCTGCCTTTGATCCCCGCTTCTCCCTACCCGATAGCGTGCAGCAACTTACTTTGATCCATCGTACTTTTCTAACCTCTCCCTCAAACGCGTTCACAACCGTGCTCGAGAACTTTCAAGGTGAAGAGGATAAGGGCCTGCTCGGCGAAAAGCATGAAACAAGCGGAATCAATTCTGTACCTTCTCCCTTACGCGGCCACATATCGACGATGAGAGCTCAAAGAATCAGCTGGATCGCTTCGAGCCCGAACACTTGGTTTCAGAACAACTGGGCACCCACTGGCTCAAGTATCAGTCTTGCCGGACAAGTCACACTGGACTTTAGAATCAGCCGCGCTGACTCACCTTTGAACCCAACTGAGAACACGGAAATGAGCGTCGGATTGGTCGGCCCAGACGGCTCAATCGGGCCCACGGTCAAGCTTTCTAAATACATTCAGCTCATGGGCCCCCCGGGCAGTTTGGGCGAAATCAACTCGCCCATGAACGTTGAAATCACGCATCTCACGCTTCCCACGGTGAGAATCCCTCTTCAAGACTTGGGCAATTTCACCGCTGCACGCGGAGTTCGATTCATCCTCGACAGCACAGCCACCGGCGAAGTTTTTATCGCAGACATCGGCCTCTCTGCACAAAACTCAGACTACTGGAGCAGTCTCGCTGCCGGAAGCGACCCAAAGGAGCTCACGCAACTTCTTTCTCCCTGGACACCTCAAGTGATCCAACCCACCGTGGCCACTAGCCCCTCCTCACTCGCGACGCTCAACGAGGCTCAAAAGCAGATAAGAAACCGTATCGTGGTGGCGACTCCCATGATTGAAGCCAATCTTCGCAAAGTCGAGATCGTAGTGGAGAGCTCAATTCCCTTTAGAGTCCGTAACGCCCTGCCCGCTCTGCGACTGGGAGACAAGACCGTGGCCACAGGTTCATTTGATCGGAGTGGCGATCTCAAACGCATTATTTTTAAGGTGAACGCGGACCAACTAGACGACTTGCCCGAAGAGTTTAAGATGGGCGTCTACCACCTTGAGGACGCCCGCGGGGAAGTCCGAGACTATGGTTGGATCAGTAAATCGCGCCTTCGCTAAGTTCATAACGCCGCACTAAAACCACAACATCGTTGTGCTGAATTGACAATGACACTCCCACCAATCACAAACCCCTCCTGACGCTTATGCATCAGAAGGGGTCTGCTTTTTTACGGAGGAAACTCTTATGAGGACTAAGCGATCTCGGCCTTTTCGGATCCCGCTTTAGCGGCCGGCTCAGGCTCACCCTGAACCATCACAGGACGTTGCTGCTTGAGGATCACGTCCTTGGTCACGATGCACTTCTTGATATTTGGCTTGGTTGGCAGCTCGTACATCACCTCAAGCATCGACTGCTCAAGGATGGCACGCAGCCCACGAGCGCCGGTATTGCGCTTGATAGCCTCTTTAGCAATCGCTTCGAGCGCATCCGGCTCGAACTCGAGCACAACATCATCGTACTCAAATAGCTTGGAATACTGCTTCACCAACGCGTTCTTAGGCTTGGTGAGAATCTCAATCAAAGCTGCCTCATCGAGCTCTTCGAGGGTCGCGATCACGGGAAGACGGCCGATGAATTCAGGAATCAATCCGAAACGAATTAGATCCTCAGGCTCGACCTGTGAAAGCATCTTGGAAGGGTTCTCTTCCGCCTTGGACGTAATCGTGGCCGACAACCCCAAGCTGCGCTTGCCCTTGCGCATGCCGATGATCTTGTCGAGACCCACAAAGGCGCCACCGCAGATAAACAGGATATTGGCAGTATCGACTTGAACGAACTCCTGTTGCGGATGCTTACGGCCACCCTTTGGAGGGACATTGGCAATCGTGCCTTCGATAATTTTTAATAGTGCTTGTTGAACGCCTTCGCCGCTAACATCGCGGGTAATCGAAGGGTTCTCGCTTTTGCGGGAGATCTTGTCGACTTCGTCAATGTAGACAATCCCCTTCTGAGCGCGCTCGACATTGTTGTCACAGGCCTGAAGTAGATTGAGGATGATGTTTTCGACATCCTCGCCGACGTACCCAGCTTCGGTCAGTGTCGTGGCGTCCGCCATAGCGAACGGCACATTGAGAAGCTTAGCTAGCGTCTGAGCCAAAAGAGTCTTGCCGGAGCCCGTCGGGCCAATCAGCATGATATTACTCTTTTGAAGCTCGATGGCGTCCTTGTCCTTATTGGTCGTGCCGGGCTTCTTGTCGCCTTGGTGCTGAACGCGCTTGTAATGGTTATAGACAGCGACCGACAGGACGCGCTTTGCTCGCTCTTGGCCAATCACATATTGATCGAGGATGACCTTGATCTCAGCCGGCTTAGGGATCGACTGACTCGAGCGAGCAGGAGACTCTTTCTGCCCCTCTTCAGCAATGATGTCATTGCAAAGCTCGATGCACTCGTCACAAATGTAAACGGTTGGGCCGGCAATCAGCTTTTTGACTTCACGCTGGTTTTTGCCGCAAAAAGAGCAGCACAGGTTCCCAAATCCGTCGCCGTATTTTCTTCCGTCCATAGTCATTCCTTTCAAACCGCTCCGCGCTTCTCGACGACCTTGTCGATCAGCCCGTACTCAACAGCTTCCTTGCCAGAGAGATAGTTATCGCGATCCGTGTCCTTCCTGATCTGCTCCATAGTGCGACCTGAATGGTGAGCTAAGATCGCATTGAGCCTTTCTTTCAGATAAAGGATTTCTCTCGCCTGAATCTCGATGTCCGAAGCCTGACCCTTGGCGCCGCCGAGCGGCTGATGAATCATGATTCGGGAGTGAGGCATGCTATAGCGCTTGCCCTTGGCTCCGGCGGTAAGAAGCAAAGCTCCCATGCTCGCTGCCATCCCAATGCAGTAGGTACAAACATCCGACTTAATGAACTGCATGACATCGTAAATCCCAAGGCCCGCGTAAACGGAACCTCCTGGAGAATTGATGTACATGTGAATGTCCTTGTCTGGATCCGAAGACTCGAGAAAGAACATTTGAGCCACGAGCAGATTGGCGACTGTGTCGTTGACCTCAGTGCCTAGAAAAATAATTCGATCTAAGAGCAAGCGCGAATAAATGTCGTACTGTCTCTCTCCTCGAGCAGTTTGCTCAACGACAATTGGATTAGGAATGTAATTGTTCTGAGGGTGAAGGCTCTCGATCCCTCCAAACCCGACAAGGTCAGGACGAATCAGACCGCTTGGAATCTTGTTAAGGGAGGATCGAATCAGCATTGCATCATCTCCTAAAGGGGGGCTTACGGGGCATACAACGCCTAATAATTAATTCTAGTATACATGTACCGAGCCCATGTCGCTCTGAGTCAAGGCGGAATATTTCTACTTAAAGACTACTCGGAAAGAACAGGAGCTTGTTCAAGACTCATTTCGGAATTTTCGAGCGATTCCTGCATCATATCTGCATGCATCGCTTCCAAATAGGAAATCATGGCGGACCGCAGCTGTTCAAGTGTCAGGTTATCTGACGCATGACCCGAATGCTGAAGAATTTTATCCACCTCCTGGTGAGCAAGTTCTTCTGGTAACTCGGTGAGTGTAACAACGGTCTGAATCAGATCCTGACCTTCGGGGCCATTGCCGAGGACTTCCATATCCCCCTCCAAATTATATCGTTCTACCGATCTTGTGAGCCGCCCATCTTGAACAACTCGAGACCAGTATAGAGAGGTCAATTTCCTAACAGCAAGTCCAATTTTGCGAGAGCGAGCACAAATCTTATGGAATCTTATATTTTAAGAATTTAAACTTTGGGCGCAACGTCAGCCGATCGCCGCTCTACCCAGCCTTGCCCAAAGACCGCGGCTAAAATCATAATACTTCCAAAAAGTTGAGTCAAAGTGAGGCGCTCATCTAAGAATATGGCGCCCCATACTGGACCCAAGATAGGCTGCACAAAGACAGTCAGCGCCAGACTCGCTACTGGGGCACTCGGAAGGGCCATCATCCAAAATAGATAAGTCATCGCGGTACCCAAAGGCCCTGTCCAGAGAACCCCCAAAATACTGCTCCATGGTGCCGACGCAAGCTGCGAATAAGAGGGCAGAGTCCCCATCACACCCGACCCAAGCGTCTGACAGAAGACCCCAACAGCAAGTGCAGAACCAAAAACTGCCATGGGAGGATAGCGCACAATGAGCTTTCGACCCAAAGTTGAGTAAAGAGCCTCGCCCGTGAGAGACAGCAGCAGAACCAGGTTTCCGGTCAGATGCGAGTTCCATCCGTTTGCGAGACCTGCTGGAGTAAGCCCTGCAAGCAGGGCGAAGCCAACGAGAGCCAATCCAAAAGCAACCAAATGAGCTCGCGTCAGCCTCTCTCCCAAGAAAATCCAAGCAATCAATACGGTCATCATCGGCTCCAACGCGATGATCAGAGCATTGTCAGAGGCGTGTGAGCTGGAAAGCCCTGACATCTGCAACCAAGGAGAAAAGCAGCTACTCATGAAACCCAGAAGAAAAAGCAATGCCGCATCTTTTGCGTTGGCCGGCATCATGAAGGGCTGCCTAAAGAGATCCTTACCGGGACGAAACCTGCGAGCCACCAGGACGAACACGCAGTAAGCCAATAGTGCGCTCGTGTACCGCAACCACGCCCCTTCAAGCGGGCCAAAACCACGCATGATGAACTTACCCATCAGCGGGTGAACGGACCAAATCACGTTGCAGAGAAGGAGACCTAATAGAATGCGAACCGGCACAGTCTTTACAGATTAAAGCCTTTGAGTGGAATGAGAACAGACATTTTGTTAGGTTGTGCCGTACGAGGTAAACACTCCATGGCTACTAAGACCGCATCCCCTCTCCCTCCCAAAGCTTCACGCGAATCCGCAGTAACGATGACAGAGATCGTGCTGCCCTCGGACACCAATGCATTGGGAACCATTTTTGGCGGCAAGATCATGGCTTTGATTGACGTCGCAGGCGCAATCGCAGCCGGTCGGCACGCACGTAGGATTGTGGTAACCGTCTCGCTAGATGCGCTCCATTTTGTCGCACCGGTGAAGCTCGGACACTACGTGCATATCAAAGCCAACGTGAACTATGCGGGACGCACTTCGATGGAAGTGGGCGTGCGCGTAGACTCCGAGAATCCGCTTACTGGAGAGTTCACTCACACGGCGACGGCTTATACGACTTTTGTAGCCCTCGATGACCACGGGAGACCGACGTTTGTGCCGCCTGTACTCGCAGAGACGACCGAAGAGAAGCGCCGATATGAAGAAGCGATCAAGCGCCGGGATGCACGACTGAGATTGGCTCAAGAGCTGAAGAAACAGTAAAAACTGAACCTTGGCCGCTCTCATCCCCACGGGGCTGTCGCCGACCCAGTAGCCTTTTGTAATGAGTTCACCGTGCACTCGCCCAGAATCGACACTTACTCTAACACATGCGAGAGCTACCCCAAAACTGCGCTATACCCTAGTCCTCAAGCTCACCTTCTTCATCGTCATCGTCATCGTCATCGTCCGGCAACCAGTAACGCTGGTACTCTTGAAGGAACGCAAGTTTAGTCATGTCCTTCATGCGATCCACAAAAAGCTTGCCCGCAAGATGATCCAGCTCGTGCTGAAACACAGTTGCTAAAAATCCGCTAGCTTCAACGACCTTCGCCTTCCCTTGACGATCAAGGTAATCGACACGAATCCCACGCGGTCGTTGAACCAAACCTCTGAGCTCCGGAACGGAGAGACAACCCTCCCAAAAACCCTGCTCCTCAGCATCGGTCACGGTGATGCGTGGATTGATAAACACACCAAGAGGCTGGTCGCCCATGTCAGGATAACGCTCGCTATCACCCGAAAACTCAATCAATGCGAGCTGCAAGCTTTGATGCACTTGAGGCGCGGCGAGGCCGATACCCCCGTACTCGTGCATGGTTTCGATCATGTTCTCGATCAGGCGCTCGATCTCGGGAGAGCCGATCTCGTTGCGCTCCAAAGGGCGTGCGGGCTGCCTGAGAATGGGGTGACCCATGCGGGCGACTTTTAGAATCGCCATCAGTCGACCCTCTTCTCTAAGATCGACCGCACTTGCCAGAGCAGTGGGAAGCATTTTTTGGAAGTAGTGGATTGCAGGTACTCAACCCCACTTGACCCGCCCGTGCCCATCTTAAAACCAATCACTCGCTCAACGACTCGCACATGATGCTGCCGCCAAAGAGTGAGATACATGTCAAAATCGATGAGCGACTCGCTGAGCAGATAGACCGGCAAGTGATCTGAAGGGTTCTGATAAATAGGGCGAAGAGACTCGAGAATCTTAGCGATCTCACGCGCTTTTCCTTCGCTTTCGATCTTAGCCGCACGAGCTGGAATCTTGTGCCCCAACTTGCGGAGCATCTCATAGTAACAGCTCTTGAGATCGCGATCCCCCAAGCGACGTTTGAGCAACTTTACGAACTCAGGGCGTTTAATAAAGTATTTGAGATATTTCTCGTCCTTGAGGCCGGCCGCGAACTCCAGCTCTCGGAACTGCGTAGATTGAAAACCGCTAGCCGGCGTCAAACGATCGCGAAACTCCAAGAAGTCGATCGGAGTCATGGTCTCCAGAATGTGGATTTGCTGAACGAGGAGCCGAAGAATCTCAACAATGCGCTTCAGGAAGTGATGAGCACGCAAGACGTTACCCTGCTGCATCTGATCCATTGCAGTTTCCATCTCGTGCAAAATCAGCTTGAACCAAAGTTCGTAAGCCTGATGAATCACGATAAAGAGCATCTCATCATGATGAGCAGGGCGAGATTGAGGGATCTGAAGCTGAAGGATCTCCGGGATCTTGAGATAGTCGTTATAAGTCAGGTCGGAGCTATTGAGATGAGTTGGCGATGCCGAATGCATGGGACATTCAGGTGGCGGTCCGGAACTGCGTTTTTTTTTGCTGACTCGCTTCTTCATTTCAAAAGCCTTTCTTGCGGGCTCTGCCCAAGAGCCTGAATCCATCGCTGGGCAAAAGCAGGAACCGCGTATGGATCGGTAAAGAGCCACTCAATCTGACCACGCCTTGAAGAGTCGCGCGGGATCAACCCCTCGCGCTCAAGCGTATCCGCGACGGACTGGGCGGAATTAATAACCTTCCATCCAGGCAGAGCTTTCTCGATCGCAGGTTGAATCCAGGGATAATGGGTGCAACCCAAAAGCGCAACACCTGCATTTTTGCCGTGCGGTCCCAGATACTCTCGCAGAGTCTGATGCAAGATTGGGTGATCGAGCCAACCTTCTTCGATCATCGGTACCAGTAATGGGCATGCCTGCTCAGTCACGCCAGCTGTAACCAGATCGCGCAGGATCTTGCCGTAGGCCTGGCTCCTCACCGTCGCATGGGTAGCAAGCACCAAGACAGGCTTGCTTTGACCTTGGAGAGCCTCAACCACCGCCTGAGCGCCAGGCCTGACCACACCAAAAACAGGGGTCTTGCCCATTTCTTCGCGAATCGCAGGGAGCGCCAAGCTCGAGGCTGTGTTGCAAGCTACAACTACTGCATCTACCTGTTTACGCTTGAGCTGCTGAGCACAATCTCGTGAGAGGCGTTCGATCTGCGTTGAGCTCTTAGGACCGTAAGGAACGTTTGCCGTGTCTCCTAAATAAACAAAATCCGCTGCTGGAAATCGGCGCACAAGCTCGGCGAGAACGGTAATCCCTCCCACACCCGAGTCGAAAACGCCGATCTTCATCCGGTGCCGGCCTTGTCTTTAGAGCCACTAAGGCTTTTGGTTGATCTCAGTAAGCTTCGCGCCGCTCTGAGCTTCGATATCTTTGTGCAACGAATGACCATGAGCATCGATCGTCACGACGACAGGAAAATTCTCGACCCTGAGCTGCCAAATCGCCTCTGGACTTCCAAACCGCTCGAGCTCATAAACGGTCTCTACTTCCTTGATCGCCTCGGCCAAGACCTGAGCAGCGCCACCTACAGCGTGAAGGTAAACGCAGCCAAACTTTTCGCAGGCAATACGGGTTTTTTCACCCATTCCACCTTTACCAATCACAGCACGGAGTCCGTGCTTCTCGATAATTCCGGCCTGATAAGGCTCCTCGCGAATCGAAGTGGTCGGACCAGCGGCAGTGACCACCCATTTGCCCTTCTTCTTCATTACGACGGGACCGCAGTGGTAGATGATCGCGTCGCGCAAGCTGATTGGAGGAGGATTGCCTTCGTGCAACCACTTATGGACGGCATCGCGGCCTGTATAGAGAATGCCAGAGATCTCGACCATATCGCCTACTTTGAGTGAGCGAATCTTATCTTCAGTGAATGGGGTATTAAGTTGAATCATAGGTGCCTCAGTAGAACCACTTCTTGATTTCGCCTTTAGATGTAACCATTGCGCCTTGGCGCCGATAGGCCCAACACATATAAGACACACTGACAAAGAAGGATGCTGGCAAGCGATTCAGGGCAGTAACCTTCACCCCCAAAAGCGTGGTCTTGCCGCCAAACCCCATCGGACCGATGCCGAGCTGGTTGGCGAGATCGGTGCACTCTTGCTCGAGCTTGGCCAAGTCTGGATGGGAGTTTTTGTCTCCGAGCTTGCGGAGGAACTGCTCTTTAGAAGCGAGATACCCGGTGGCGCGATCACCGCCGATCGTAACGCCCAAAATGCCTGGTCCGCATCCCTTACCCTGCGCTTGCTGAACTGCATCGAGAACACATTTCTTTACGCCGGCCAGATCGCGTCCCGCACCGACTCGGCCATCCGGCAGGCTGTATTGCGCTCCAACGTTCTCGCAGCCCCCCCCTTTCAAGATGAGCCGGATATCGAAAAAGTCCTTACCCCAGGGCTCGAGATGCAAAGTCGGCGTTCCGGGTCCAACATTAGTCCCATTGTTCTTGCCCGTAAGGCTGTCGACGCTGTTCTGCCTCAGGTAGCCTTTTTTAGTGGCCTGCACGACAGCCTTGCGCATCACCTTGCCGATCACTTCTGCATCGAGCTTACGTGGGTAATGTACATAAAAGAGGATACTGCCCGTATCTTGGCAAAGCGGTTGGCTTTTGACCTTAGCGAGGCCGATGTTCTTTTCGATGATTCCGAGCGCATAATCGCCGCGAGAATCCTTGGCCTCTTGCGATCGTCCTTTTTCGATGGCGTCGACTACATCGCCAGGAAGTTCGGTCGAGGTTTTGCGGATGATCTCTAAACAGGTTTCGAAGAATTTCTTTTGAAGTGTGGATTTCATTCTCGGACGACTTTAACGCGTCCGAGTCCTAGGAGGCAAGCGAGCTTACGCGGAATTATTTAGAAGCTGGACTTCGGTAATCCGTGTGCAAGTCAGCCAAGTCGGGCGGCTGGCCACTTGGAGGATTAATGAGCATCAGGTCGCTGAAGTCGATTTCAACGCGCACCAGCTTTCCGGGGCGGAGCTGATCGAGCGGAACCAAGTTCTTGGGTATCCTCGTCTGCCCCGACGGCGTATCGAGCATGACATACTGCGAATTAAAATTTCCTACCTTGCCGACGACTCGTACCACGGTCGACATACCAGCTTGGGCAGTGAGAGCTGCGAAGGCACAAAGAACTAGGATCGATTTTTTCATTCAGTGAGCACTCCCAGCTCTGGATTCAGGGGCTTCAGGTGAACCTAAGTTTTCATCCGCGACAGGACGGAGATTGAGTTTTACTTCGGGGTCGCCGTAACATTTTAGAGCGCTCGGGCAAGATCCGTTGGCATTAGGTTTACAACCGACTTCTGTGTAGAATTCGATCACTGGGTCTTTTAGCGGCGTACCGTTCCGAATATACTTCGTCACACAAGCGGCGGTGCCCATACAGGTCGTAGTTTCTGCGCCTGTTGAGTCTTTCTTAGTAACAGCTAAGAGCTTCTTAATGGATTTCCTTTTTGGCGAGAACTCTTCCGATGGATCGATGTAGCCACAACGATCGACTACAACCTTAAGGTCGGCGTTGGCTTTTGCTGCACGACTCTTGAGATTTTCAATCGCCTTGAGCCTTCTTCTCAAATCCGTACAGGCGGTAACGTTCTCTTCCTCTGTCCCGCATTTCTCAGTGACTAATCTTACGCGGCTCTCTTTCTCGGCGATATCGATTTCATTGCGACTCAATTTAGCTGCAAGCTCTTCCGCGACTTTGACTTTAGGATCTTCTTTAGCTTTCGCTTCGATCTGCGCAATCTTAGCCTCTGCCTTATCAGCACGCTCTGTAGCCAAAGCTTTTTCTAGGTCAGCTCTGGCACGGCCCGGGTCGACGGATAACTTAGCTCCGGGCTTGCCGATTTCGAGTCCAATGCTACGAGAAAGCCCCTCTGAATCTGCAATAAATCGAAGCGCACTATCCTTGTCAGCAAACTGCTGAACGGCTCTTTGCCGAGTCACAGGAGTAGCTCCATCTCCGCCTCTTGTCACATGAAGGGGTTGGCATGTGCCATTATCTCGCTCGAAGCCCGTCTTGAACACGCAAGGAGTGTAATACTCGAGGCCGCCGTTGGATACCTCTCGAATCAATCCACCGCGAGTCACAAGATTGCCGTTTGAGTCTCGTACATCGAACATAGAGATGATTGCCCCTCTAGAAGCAGGCGAAGATGCATTTGCATCCTCCTTAGCGGGCGTCGTGGGTTTCTCTGTGATCGCTGGTTTTTTTCGCTCTGTCTGAGACGACCTCGGAGATGCGACCTCAAACGCGGCTTGCACCTCGTTCAATTCGCTCGACCTAACCGCGAGCTTTAGACCTTTTGATAAAGTTACGAGATCAGGCTTGACGCTGGGTTGGCTACCCAAAACTTGGGTCACGCCAGCGTCTAACTTATCAGGCGTTTTAAGAAAGTCGACTGCATCTGAGAGTCTATAGAAAACGTGAGGGTCGTTGTAGGTCACCTGCCGCTTGCCATCCCCATCAAACGTCGAAACACTGTATCGAATCGGCTCGCAGTAGTTCGATCCGGTCGGAACGATGCAAACCGTATACTTGTCTCCCGTTTTTCTGAGTCGCGCCTTACCAATCACTTTACCGCCCTCACCTTTGAGGTCAAAAGGGGCCTCAACGTCGGCTTGAGCTGTGTTTGTCAGAGCGAGTAATATCCCCAGAACTGCCCACACAGAACTACGGCAAATAGAATGGACCATTTAGAAGACTCCTTCGATATTCTAATCGGAATCACAGAGAAATATCTTTAAGTAGATTGAAATCATTGAATAATTATTAATTCAATGAGATAGATCTACGTCGCCTGCAAACGGATCAACCTAAACTAAACTATGAACGCCTCCCAAAACGCTCCCTTCTTCGTCGACAACGAAGTCATCACCCTCACCAAAAACGGGGTATGGATGTCAGACGACGTCGAGATCGATCACGAACAAACCGTGAAACTCTTCTCCAAGTGTTTGCGCAAGGATGCTGAAGGCTACTTCTTGCAAGTCGCGCGTGAGACCAAACGCATCCGAGTTGAAGACACTGCCTACTTTGTTCAGCAGATTGAAGGCAGTTCAGCAAAAGGCTTCGAACTCCGTCTCAGCGACGAGACTCACGAGCGCTTGGACCCCATGACTTTGAGCTATCGTCCGGGGCGACTGACTTGCCGAATTCGCGACGGCAAGGAGGAAGCCAAGTTCTTGCACGCTGCCTATTTTGAACTCCTGCGCGACTTGCATGAAGACGCAAGCTGCTACTATATCGAGATTGCAGGACAGAGAGTTCAACTCGCCAGCAAATGAGCGTATCTACCCGTGGCCACCCATCAAAAACGGCTGAGACAGATGCCGCATATCCCGCTCCTGCGCACTCTTCTCAAAGAACGCCCGAGCCTCACTCCAGAGCACCTCGGGGTCCGTACCGCTAAACACATTTTTACGAAACTCACTGCTCCCAGGAAATCCCGCCGAGTACCAAGCCAAGAACTTGCGCGCGTGGATCATCGCTGCCCGAGGGGAGTAAATCTCATGCAACATCGTCTGCTGCTGCGAGAGCAAGTCGCCATACCGCTCAGCCTTAGGCAACTCGTAACTCTCCCCTCGCCAAAGCGCCGAAGCCTGCTCAAACAAGAACGGGTTGCGCAATGCCCCCCGTCCGATCAGTACGGCATCCACTCCATAATCGCGAACTCGCGCCACGGCTTGCTCAGCAGTTGCGATGTCACCGTTGCCGAGGATCGGGATCGGGCTCTTGGCCTTCACTTCACCGATAAAATCCCAATCCGCCTCGCCGCTATAACCCTGCGCACGAGTACGTCCATGAATCGCCACCCAGGTCACTCCTGCGTCGGCGGCCACTCGCACGACATCAAGAGCGTTGCGGCTCGTCTGATCCCATCCCGTGCGGATCTTGATCGTCACCGGAATCTTCACGCTGCGAACCATCGCCTCGAGGGTCTTGCCGAGCGAGATCGGATCTCGGCACATCGCCGAACCCGCACCCTTTTTTACGACTTTTGGCACGGGACAACCTAAGTTGAGATCCACAAAATCAGCGCCACCGCGTTCGACCACTTGGCAAGCGCGAACGAGGTTGTCGGTGTCTTCTCCAAATATCTGTAGCCCCACTACTCGCTCTTCTTCGTGATAGCGAAGAAGATCCAGAGTTTTCTGGCTCGCGTACTCAATCCCATTGGCTGAAACGAGCTCCGAGATCACCACCGAGCTTTTCAGTCGCTTCATCAAGCGACGAAACGGTGAGTTCGTAATCCCTGCCATCGGCGCCAGAATGAACGGATGATCGATCTCAAACGGCCCGAGGCGCATTTTGGGTCCAACCTGACTCACCGATCACCGCCTCAACGCTTCAAGCTCTGCCCGTTCCTTGGGCGCATCCCGAGTCAATACGTCGCAACCGTCGCGCGTGATCAATACGTCATCCTCAATGCGGATCCCGATCTCCCTGTACTCAGCCGGCACGTCGCGATCCCCCGGTTGCACGTAAAACCCTGGTTCGATCGTAAACACCATGCCAGGCTCAAGCTGGCGCGGTTGCCCATCACGCATATACAAACCCACGTCGTGCACATCCATGCCCAACCAATGACTTGTGCCATGAGGATAGAAACGCTTGAATGCACCGGTCTTAACAAGCTCTTCTACAGCGGATTTACCGCCCTTAACAAAACCCAGAGAAACTATCCCTTCGGCCATGCGATTTACCGCATGCCGATGGATCTCAGGCAACTTGGCACCCGGCTTCGCCATAGCAATGCACTCTTTTTGCGCGCTCAAAACCAAGTCGTAGATCTTGGCTTGAGACTTCGTGAACTCTCGTCCCACCGGAAACGTCCGCGTAATATCCGCGCAAAGATACTCGTGCTCTCCGCCCGCATCGATCAAGAGCAGAGTTTCGTCACGGAGCTCATCGTTGTTAAACCGATAGTGTAAACAAGTCGCGTTTTTTCCACCCGCAACGATACTTCCGTACCCCAGACGCCCGCAGCCGTTCTTGCGCATCACATACTGCAACAAAGCCTCGATCTCGTACTCTTTCATCCCTGGCTTGCATTCTTGCATCGCCGCCTTATGAGCCAGCGCACTGATCTCGCAGGCCCTGCGCAAGAGCGCGACCTCTTCAGGAGACTTAAACAAGCGCATCTCCCCCAACGCCTCGTTGGGATCTGCGATCGCCATCATTGATCGACCACTGCGTCCCTGACTCCGACGATGGGTTTCGAGCGCAGCAAGGATGCGACGATCGAGAACCTCATTCTGGCCGATGCGATAGAACATCCGATCCGCGCCCTGAATCAGCTCCGGCAACCTGCGATCCAACTCCTCGATCGGATACGCCTCATCCGCCCCAAACACCGATTGTGCGCCTTCAACACCGTAACGCGCGCCTTCCCAAATCTCCTTTTCAGGATCCCGGTGTCGAACAAAGAGTACCATCCGATGCCCAGGTCCAGACTTGCTGGGAACAAGTACTAAATACGATTCCGGCTCTTCAAAGCCACTCAGATAATAGAAGTTACTCTCTTGGCGAAAAGGATGATGCACATCCGGGTTGCGCAGATACTCCGTCGCAGCCGGCAGCACAAAGAGAGCAGACGGGTAGGCTTTCGACAGTGCATCTCGCCGCGCCTTGAAATAACCTGGAATTTGGTTCAAAAGCATAGATTGAATCCGGCCAACAGGGCCTACAACGCACCCTATAGGATCTGCAGATGAAACTCAAAGGCATCGTTTTCGATCTCGACGGCACGCTCGTGGACTCCCTGGGAGTGACGTTTGATGGATTCAATCACGGCATCGTCTCTCATGGGGGCAAAGAGCATACTCCCCATGAGATCATGAGGTATTTTGGCCCAGGGGAGCGCCATATTTTCGCGGCGATCTTGGGCCATGATCAGGCTGATACAGCCTATGCCGCCTGCCGAGATTACCTCAACCAGAACCTCGACCGCGTCCCCCTCCACGATGGCGTCGGCGAACTCCTCGAATCACTCAAATCGGCCGGCGTCCCCATCTCGATCGTCACCGGCCGTAGCTGGAACACCACTGAGGTGATTCTCAATCACCATCGACTGCTTGATCGCTTCGTCACGGTGATTGCGCACGATCATGTCACGCAATCCAAGCCTGCACCTGAGGGCATCCACCTTGCGCTCTCTCGGATGAAACTTGATCCAAAGCACACGCTTTACGTGGGCGATATGGCTGTCGACATTCAGGCTGCGCATGCGGCAGGGGCGCAAGGAGTAGCAGCGCTTTGGGATCTCATGGCGCGTAGAGCAATATTTGAGCCGCACTCACCGCACCACTGGGCGAGTTACCCAGTGGATGTATGGAGGATTTGGGAGGAAGGGTCGGAGTAGTTGAAAGGGTTCAGACTTGATCAGAGATCAACTTGAAGCTGCACTTCCGGATGATAGGTTGAATAACGCTTGCCATACTCGTTACGAGCCGACTGCTGGCTGGAAGACTCTCCCACCTGAATCAAACCCCAACTCCATCGCGCAAATAACGAAAGACCCATGTGAATGCGAGGATTGCCGTAATTTAGACCAAGCATCCCCAACTCGAAAAAGAACCCAAAGGGCCCCCAAACATGGAATTCGTGCAACGAACTCAGAGAAAGAGTGGAGTCCGTTTTTTCTAGATGGAGTGAGTAGGTACGGTTACGGACAAAAAAGTACTGTGCCCCCACCGAAAGGTGAGCGGTATAATAACTTACAAAACGGTGGCTGCCCGTCAGTCTCAAAAAAATCGATTTCTGATCGATCCAATTCCAAAAAAAAGGAAGTGAGTGAAAGTACATTCCTTCAACAGCCATCTGTTGAAAGACGGATCCCCCATTCCAAGAATACTTCGAATCCACCATCGGCATGTTGTACACCACGTCCATCCATGGAGAGGTAGCGAGGGTCCACTGATCAGTTATGCCGACACCCACAACATAGTAACCCAGAGCGACCTCTCCTTTTCGGAGAGTGTAGGAAGTGGGAGTGAGATTGTGGCCGGAAAGAAAACGGTCATTGATCGGCTGAAAGGAGTCTTCCTTATTTTCTAAGGCAGACTCGGCACTCCAGGCAAAAGCAGAAGCAAACAGCAACAACGCCGTCGCAATCGGTCTCACGCCGGCTTCAAAACCCCGCGCCTCACCTGATCTCGCTCGATCGCCTCAAAAAGCGCAGTGAAGTTGCCTTCACCAAACCCCTTGTTACCCTTGCGTTGGATGTACTCAAAGAAGAACGGCCCGACGATTTCCTCCGAGAAAATCTGGAGCAAGTATCCTTCGCCCTCGCCATCCAACAGAATACCCAGCTTCTCAAGCTCGCCCAAATCTTCCGTCACACCCGGCACGCGAGTCGGCACCTTTTCATAATAAGTGTGCGGCACAGTTAGAAACTTGAAGCCCTTGTCTCGCAACGCGTTCAGAGTTGCAGGCAGTCCGGTTGTCAAGAGGGCGAGATGCTGGACGCCAGGACCTTTCAACCGAGTACAGAACTCTTGAACCTGGCTCTCCGGCTCGGTTGCCTCATTAATCGGCACTTTGATCCGAAAGTCAGGAGACTGCATCACATCGGAGTTCAGGCCCGTGCGACCTGTCGTAATGTGAAAGTGCCGGGTCGAAACAAATCCAAAAACATTCTCATACCAGCTCTTCCACTCAGGTAGCTCGCCGATATTGACGTTGTTGGTGAGATGATCGATGAGCCGCAACCCGTACGGCGAAGGACTCTCCAGACGAGAAATCACTAATCCTTCATCAAGAAGCGCCGGTTTCGACATCGCTGCCGCAGTGGCCGGGATCAATTGCCCATCCACGCCTCTGCGCTCGACAAACGCATAGCGCACGCGGGCAGGAGTCCAGATCTCCGCGCGAGTTACGCGCCCCTGGGGAGACTCAAAAGTCTCAGGCTTGCGAGCCGGACGAGCGCCCCGTCCCACAGTCTCGTTAAAGGCAGCCGTAGCGTTGTCCACCTCGACGGCCAACACGCAAATCCCCTCAGCCTGAGCGCGCAGAAACTGAACAGCCAGATTGTGCTCAGCTGCCGGGGTGCCATCCGGTTGAGTGAGCATGATTCGGATCAGTCCCTGGGCATAAACTACGCTCCGGGTGCCTTGGGACTTGAACTCCCTTTCGCCAACCTTCTCAAACCCCATACGCTCATAGATAGGCGCATGTGCTGCGATGTCATTGACGATGAACTCGACGTGGTCAAATCCTTGATTCAGGATTTTCATGAGCAGGCCCCTCGGTTGTTAGTTCAATAGCGGTGGAATCCCACCCTCAGACGACGACATCGACGAATCTTGCATCATCGCCGCCTTGTTGGAAAAATCGTTCGCGTCCTGCAACAGCTTCGATTGCTTATCGCAATCCACATAGGTGTAGCCATGGAGCACGCCTTCGTAGAAGTTCTGCAGCTCCACGCCTTCGCGCGGCTTGATCTGACCTTCGCGTACGCGAGCGTCGATCTGCTCTTTTACGCGCTTTTCCATATCAGTGGCGCTGTACTGAATCCAAGAAAGCACGCCTGCGATGTTATTGCCCTTAATGACTTCCTCGATGTAATAACCGCCCGGCTCGGTCTCATCCAAGAAAACGTGCACTTCGTTCACGCGGCCAAACAAGTTGTGCAGGTCACCCATGATGTCCTGGTATGCGCCCATCAAGAAGAAGCCGATATAGTACGGCTCATTGCTCTTCAGAGCGTGCAACGGAAGCGTATCCTTGATGTCGCGCAGATCGATGAATTTACAGACCTTGCCATCGGAGTCACACGTGATGTCGACCAATGTTGAGGTCCGAGCAGGCTCCTCGTCGTGGCGATGAACGGGTACGATCGGGAAGAGATGCTGGATCGCCCAATGGTCAGGCATCGACTGGAAAATCGAGAAATTACACAGGTACTGATCTGCAAGGTGCTTGCTCAGGGCCTCGACTTCATCCGGCACATACTTGAGGCCAGCCGCGTTCTTGTGGATAACCTTGCAGATTTGCCAAAAGATGTGCTCGACCTTGGCTTTGTCTTCGAGTGAAAGGAATCCCAGCTTGAACATGCTGAGCGCTTCTTCTTTTCTTTGAAGCGCGTCGTGAAAATGTTCGAGCAAGTTCTTGGAGGTGAGGTGCTTCGAGAGATAGCGCATCTCTTTGACCACATCGTCTTCGTCCGGCGTCTCTTCCATCGGAAGCGGCGTTGCGCCGACCTCGATGCTCCCAAATACGTTCACAATAAGGACAGAGTGGTGCGCGACCAATGCACGGCCGCTTTCAGAAACAATGCTTGGCTCGGGTACTTCCTCGGCCTCGCAGACTTCCTTGATCGAGTAGACGACATCGCTCACGTACTCTTGCAAAGAGTAGTTGATCGAGCTCTCAAAGCTCGTTCGTGATCCATCGTAGTCGACGCCCAATCCGCCACCGACGTCCATGAACTCGAGGTTCAGGCCCATCTTGCGAAGCTTGGCGTAAATACGAGTGCCTTCTTTAACGGCATCCTTGACGGTCTTGATGTTGGTGATCTGAGACCCGATGTGGAAGTGAAGAAGCTTGAGGCTATCTTCGAGCCCTTCACGCCGAAGAATGTTGACCGCATGAAGAAGCTCAGGGGTCGTCAGGCCAAACTTAGCAAACTCGCCGCCGCTCGATTCCCACTTGCCGCTTCCCTTGGAGTAGAGCTTACAACGCAAACCCACTTGAGGGATCACGCCCAACTCTTTGGCTACCGCAATCACCTGAGCGAGCTCCGAGAGCTTCTCAATGATAACGATCACTCGCTTGCCCATTTTGAGACCCATCATCGCCGTTTTGATGAAGTCGTAGTCCTTATAGCCATTGCATAGAACGAGCGAATTGGGGGTCAGGGGCATAGAGATGACCGCAGCCAACTCAGCTTTAGACCCTGCTTCGAGTCCAAAGTCGTAAGGCCGGCCAGCGTCGATGATCTCCTCGACCACTTCGCGCATCTGGTTGACCTTAATGGGATAAACGCCCTGATACTTGCCCTTATAGCCAAACTCGTTGATTGACTTTTTGAACGCTTCATTGAGAGCTACGACTCGGTGGCGGATGATGTCCTGAAAACGAATCAGTACGGGCATCCCAAGATTCTGGGAGCGGATGTCCTCGATCACGCTCATGAGATCGACACCGGCACCTTCGCCCCGCTTAGGGTGAACGGTCAGGTTTCCGGAAGGGTTAATGCTGAAATACTGATCACCCCAGTTTTCGATATTATAAAGCTTCAGCGAATCAGAAACGCCCCATGTTCTCATCGTGTTCGGTACCTCTTTAGGTATCTCCGCCTTTATCACTCTGGTGCAGGGGTGCAAGACCGAAATAGTAGGACGGAAGGGGTGTCTACTGTCGAAGTTCCAATCCAGGAACCCCGATAGCAAACATCCGATCTAAAGATCGCGTCTTACAGCGCAAATGCGACGCCAGAGTGGAACAGCCAACTCAGGTTGCGAGAAGAAACGCCGCTCTTTGAGTCGGTATTGAGATTGATCAATCCTAGCTCATAACGAGCACCAAAAATCAGATCGGTTACTGAGCTCAATGCGATGCTCGAACCCGCAGCGAAGGTCAGCCCCATATCCCATGAACGAACGTCGTTCACGTCACTAGAAACCTCTTTCTCGTTCACGCTTGCAGAAAACGACTTCCCTACGAGAAAGGCGCCATAAGGGCCGGCAGCCACGAAGGGCTTGACGATCCCGAGAGGGAGCTGGCTTTTACCAGAACTGGCAGAGTCAAATAGTGAAGGTTCGCCTTTGCATCGAACTTAGCACCCAAGACAGTTACGTCCATGCCAAAGCCCTTCTGAGCATAGCCTAACCCTGGACTCATCAAGAGGTAGGACGAGAAGTCGTAGTCGTAGGTAAGAAGAGCAGCGAAGCCCGATCGCGATTCAGGCGAGATGCCGATAGTAGAATTGGATGCAGACATGCTCATCGATGCGAGGCTGGCGCCAAGTAGGACACCCAGGTGATGGGAAGACGCAGAGTCTTCGCTCATCTCAGAAATCTCGGTTGAGGAGGTTGCCGCTTAGGCATTTACGGTTGAGACTCCAGAGAGCAGGACAGTTAAAGCAATCAAAGAGCTATAGCGATAGGTCGGCATGGGGATAAGCCTTTCGTTTAAAAATGAACTGTTTCTATGACACTATGGGTCGCTAACATGAGAGAGTGCGCTCTTCAACAAAGGGTTACATGAGTCGCCACACGCCCCATCACTCTGAAATGAATATTAATTATTTAAAAATAGTCGGACCAAAAAAACTAATCTGCGCAGGGCTGTAAGCCGGGTTCTGTCTTCACTCGAAGTGAATCGAGCGGAGGCGATCATTCCTCTAGGACTGCCGTTACCAACAGCCTCAAGCGGTCTTACCCGAGAGCAAAGAT
>JACCDG010426941.1_pt1 | contig 71670 bp, 98 predicted proteins | sample 7442471 | NCBI WGS metagenome assembly JACCDG01 (sample SAMN15323444, study PRJNA562643) | freshwater metagenome | isolation source: river surface water | place: USA:Blue River Watershed | collected 2017-08-17 | reverse complement strand
CGATTAGTTGTAACCGAGACTCCCGAATTGCTAGCTGAAGTAAAGGCCCCGGCAGCATACAAACCGTCACTGGCAGAAAAGATTGAATTAACATAATTATTCAATCCATTAGACAAACTATTCCATGCAGAACCGCTCCATTTAGCTATATAATTTGTTGTAACAGAAACGCCAGAATTACTAGCTGAAGTGAACGAACCACCCGTATATAAGCCATCGCTACCAGAAGCTATGGCTATAGCTCCACCGTTTAAACCATTTGATAAACCATTCCACGTTGAACCATTCCATTTAGCTACACGATTTATGGAACTAGTTAAATTATTATAAATTATTTCAGTAAAATTGCCACAAATATATAAATTGTTGTTTTCTAAAATTAGTTTATTTATATTTCCATTAAAATTAAAAAAATCAGTTATATTATTATTTATATTATATATATTATTATTTTTTACATCATAGCTTGCTAAATTTTTTAAATTATAAAAAATATTATTTTTATTAAAATAAATATTTTCTATTAAAGAATTAAAATTTATATTTCCTTTATTTTTAAAAGAATAGTTTAAATTATTTATTTTTCCAAAAATTTTTGTAAATACTCCTCCAAAATATATTTTATTATTATCAGAAGTTATTGCTTTAACCTCGTTATTTAATCCATTTATTACGCTACTCCAAGTATAACCATTCCATTTAGCAATGTAGTTGGCTGTAACAGATGTACCGCTGTTGCTGGCGCTGGTAAAAATGCCTCCAACATACAAACCATCACTGGCAGAATGAATGGTGTCTACTCTTCCATTAAGGCCATATGATAAACTAGACCACGTAGATCCATTCCAAAAAGATATACAATTTGCAGAAATACCACCAATATTCGTAAAATCACCGCCGATATATAAACCATTGCTAGCAGAATAAATAGCCCTAACTCCAGTGCCAACTATTCCTGTTGGTGATAAACTACTCCAAGCGGATCCATTCCATTTTGCAATACCATACAAGGTAGTTAAATAGTCATTAGTGGCATCAAAGTTACCTCCAACATACAAACCATCACTGGCAGAATGAATGGCATAAACAGTATTATTCAATCCATTAGACAAACTGCTCCATGTAGAACCGTTCCATTTAGCAATACGATTAGTTGTAACGGAGACTCCCGAATTGCTAGCTGAAGTAAAAATTCCACCTACATACAAGCCGTCACTACCAGAAAAGATTGCATTAACATAATTACTCAAACCTTTTGATAAGCTACTCCATGTTGAGCCATTCCATTTAGCAATATTATTAGTTTCTATAGGTGTACCACTATTAACAGCACTAGTAAATTGGCCTCCAACATATAAATCATTACTTGAAGAATATATTACCGATACAGAAATACCTCTTAAACCATCTGACAAACTACTCCACGTAGAACCGTTCCATTTAGCGATACGTACAGTTGTTGCCGAAATTCCATTGTTACTAGCTGAACTAAAAAGTCCTCCTACGTATAAACCATCGCTACCAGAAGAGAGCGCATAAACAGTACTATCTAATCCATTCGATAGTGCTATCCAATCATTTTTATATGATAAAGACACTATTCTATTTACTTCTTTATATTGTGATAAAGTATTATCATTATTTTGTTGATAAGAGGAAGAATATATATAATCTAATGAAAATATTGATTCTTTAATATTTTGATTTTCTCCTATAGCTAAAGAGTTATTTAAAGAATCATTATAAATTGTAAAATAGTTTTTTTGCGGTAATGCATTATAACTTGTGTCACCAAATTCATATATATCTTGTGTTATAGAAGCTCTTGCGCGTTCATCAATACTATCTCTCCAGAAAGTACGAGTGTTAACAATACTACTAGTATTATTTAAGAAATCTTCATAGTTATCGCGTAAGCGCACATCGCTTAAACCAGCATACGTATCACTTGGAACTAAAAGTGTTTCATATTCTATTTTATATAATTCTGGTTTTGGACTATACATTCCGTCATCAAGTGCTACAAATAAATCATGTGCCTGTACATCTTCTTTGCTAAAAATATTTGTAGCAGTGGCTAGTCTTTCGTTAGTAAAACGTTCTTTATTATTATCATAGGTACTAACTGTTTGAATAGCCGCTTCACTGCCTGTTACAAACAAACTATGCTTCATTGGTTTATTGAAAGTAACAGCTGGTTGTTTATACGAAGTAAATGTTAATGTTTTATTTTCTGTATAATAAAGTGTATAGCCATTTTCAGTTTTTGATTTTTGTGTTGGAATATCTTGTGAAAGAATATTATTGTTCTTAACTGAATCTTCAACTATCTTATTGCCATATTTACGTATTTGTTTCCAACTTGGATAACCATAAGGACCATTAACGTTGTTAAGATATTTATTTAAATCACCGTCATAATTACTGCCTGTACTTGTTATGCCACTAGATAGATTAATATGCTTATCAGCAGTAGTATTTAGTCCAACATAATCTACTATTCGGGGTCCGGAAACTGAACCAGATAATAATTGGAAGCTACTAGTATTATAGCTATTTAAATTAGAATAATCAGTTAAATAGCCGCTTGTGCTAGGCTTAACGGCTAAAGAACCAGTTATCCAAGCATATTGCGCATCACTTTGTGGAATTTGATGTTGAATAAAAGCATTATCATAAACGGCCTTAGTATTTAATCCCGTATTATCTAGTGGACGATAACCAGTGTTTTTATTAACTTTATGATATGAAGGATAGTCTGAGTTATAACTAGAACTTTCTGCTAACCAAGAGCGTAAATATTTACGAACGCGAATATTTCTAGTATTTAAATCATTATATGCCGAGTATTCTTCACTTGCGTTGTCTAATGCTCCACGTGATAATGTTTCGGGTCCACCAGGGGCGCTAAATCTCTCAACAAATATATTTTTATAAGTGTTTCTAGTTGGTAATGTTCTTTCCGTATAATAATAATTATAAGCATTTTTATATATATACGCTAAACCTGTATCAGATAAAGAAGGTAATTCATCAGATTGAGCGCCAACGGCAATAACATCGCCTAGGCTATTAATAGTTATTGATGTACCAAAATTATCACTTGTATTATTAGCGTAACTACCAGTTAATACCTTTTCCTCATTCCAACCCGTAGAGGAAGAATTAAAAATATAAGTTAAACCGACACCAGTTGTAGAACCTGTTTCATCTAACCAAGCACCAACAACTATTCTATCTCCAATACTATTTACGGCAACTGAATTTCCAAATTGATCATTTGTATTATTTGCAAAGCTACCAGTTAATACTTTTTCTTCATTCCAACCAGCAGAAGAAGATCTAAAAATATATGTAATACCAACTGAAGTAGTTGATCCAGTTTCGTCTTGTGGGCTTCCAACTATCGCCAAATTACCAGAACTATTAATAGCTAAAGAATAGCCAAAATTATCGTTTGAATTGGTAGAAAAACTACCAGTTAATATTTTTTCTTGATTCCAGCCTATAGAAGAAGATCTAAAAACATATACTATTCCAGAATCAGAATATGAAACCTCATCTAATAAAGAGCCAACTAATAATATATTTGCATTAGAATTTATACTAATAGAATATCCAAAAGAATCATTGGTAGTAGTAACGCTACCAGTTAATACCTTTTCTTCATTCCATCCAGCAGAAGAAGATCTAAAAATATATGCCAATCCTGAATTAGAAACAGAAATCTCATCGCCAGTTGCTCCAACGGCTATAACATCACCAGAAGAATTCATAGATATACTTCTACCAAAGAAGTCTGATGAGTTATTAGCATAACTTCCAGTTAATACCTTTTCTTCATTCCATCCAGCAGAAGAAGATTTATATACGTATACAAGGCCAATAGATGTTGTTAAAGAACTGACTTCGTCTTGCCAAGCGCTAATAGCAATAGTATCACCAGAAGAGTTTATAACTACAGAATCTCCAAAGCGATCATTTAATTGAGTTGCAAAGCTTCCAGTTAATACCTTTTCTTCATTCCATCCAGCAGAAGAAGATCTAAAAATATATGCCAATCCAGTGTTAATTGGAGGACCTGGAGGTGGTACTGACTCATCGCTATAAGCACCAACTACTAATACATCTCCTATTGAATTAATAGCTACCGAATAGCCAAAATAATCTAATATTCCTGCTTGACTTCCAGTTAAAAATTTTTTTTCATTCCAAATTGTTGTTTTTTCTTTTATAGAAGGAGTATCTAAAATAATAGTACTGCCTGTTAAATCAACAAAAGATTTATTATTGGTTGCACGGCTAGAAAGTTGTAAATATTCGTATTTATTTGAAAAATTTGGCTTTTTCTTGATTGGTTGAACAATTTGTCCTGAAGCGGTTACTGTTTGTTCTGCAAATTGAAATTGACCAATAAATTGCTGATTAGCGATTGAAGTTGGATTTATAGTATCTTCAACAATTACTAGATTTTCTGCTTTAAAACGATAAATATTTCCAAAAAATCTAATTCTATCTTTATAGCCTTCATAGTTCGTACTAGTGTCGGTGCTATAAAAAACAGGTATTTTATTTAAATTTTTATTATTTGCTACTTGACGAACAATTTCTCTATCAATATCATTATTTGGTTCTAAAGGAGTGTTTACTGGATCGTTAATTCTCTCAGCCCTTTGCTTAAGCCACAAGGTTCCAGCTGATGAAGCATTAGACTTTTGTTGGTCATAAGAATAGTCTAATACACTTCCTAAAGAGATAACAATATCATCGTTAAAACTAACTGTTGGAGCAATATTTTGATATTTATTACGTTCCAACAAATGACTTTCAACCATATTTCTAACTTTATTAGAAATATTAGCAGAAGCAGGAATAAGTTGAGTCATCATTGAAGAAATAGAATTATCTATCCACTTATAAAATTCTAAAAACTTCTCAAAATCAGGAGTATTTTGTACTTTTTCAAAGAATAGAGTTCTAAGATGGGTTAACCCTTTATATTCTTCTCTATACTTTTCCGTTGGATCTCCAATTAAATTATTAAAATCTTTAATAGTAGCAAACCAATTAAGTATTTCGTCATTTATTACTTGTGACATACTTTTTTCTATAGAAATATAGAAATTAATTGGTTTAGAAGTTTTCGTTCTAGTCAAATCATCAGTTATTGGGACTTGAATAAGATCAGAACCAGCAATAGATTCAGGAGTTACTTGTTTAGCATTAAAGACGTATTCTTTATTTACTACTTGTTCATCATTAGGGAAAAATTCTTTTGCGTAACCAGTGTGTCTTATCTTGGTAACGTTGCCAACTAAAGGATATGCACTTATTGTAGAACCTATTAATGAACCAGAGGAAGCATCTTGAACAATAAACTCACCATTATTATCAGTAGTTGTTACATTAAAGAAATCCCAATTTAATGCAAGTGTGTCTAATTTAGTAAATGCTACCTCAGAAGTAATTTCGTAATATGGCTTCCAGTTTGGATATTGACGACCTATATTGGTTGAATCATAAGAGTGGTGTAATAATTCTTCATCAGTTAAATAATCTAACCAAACTCTTAAAGAAGAAGCCTTAATATCTGTTCTAGTTAGAATATATGAATCATTGAAATCAGTATAGTGCGCGCCAACATAAAAACGCTTATTGCTATTTAGAGCCGCTTTTGCATTTACTTCTGGTATATCAAGAGAAATATTAAAATTATTTTCTAAATTATCAAGTACAGAGTTATTTCCTATAAATTCTAATTGATAACCTCCAATATCGCTGCCAGAAGTTGTATTAGAAAAATCTAATTTTTTTGGCGATACTCTTACAGCAAAATTCCATTTTTGATTATCATATACATCATTATAAAAACTAGTAGTTAAAGAAGAAGTAACTCCAGCTATGGTGGTAACTAATTTAAAATATACATCAGGACTTTCATAATTTCTTTTTACCGCATACACTTGAAAATTAAAATAATCATTATTTAATTCATCGCCCCAAGTTAGGTTCTCTTCATTTCCTTTGGCTGTATGAGCACCGAAAATAGAAACTTCTGTAAAGTCTGGTACATCATATTGCGGTTCATCGTATCTAACTTTTTTAGGAAATATAACTTCTAATTGTGCTGTTAAAGGAACGTAGTCTAATTTATTTTCACCATTACCTAAAATATATGATCTAGTGTCGGTATCGCCAGAGATATTTTTTTGATAAATATAACCGTTATATCTGTCGGCATCATTAAAATCAACAAATTTTTTAGGAGAAGAAACTGATTTATATTTAGTAGTTAATTCATATTGTGAATTATCAGAATATAAATTAACTTTAACTAGTTCTTCATCTACACCAAAGCAACGCAACAAATTACGTAAAGATTTTTCAGTACCTTTACTCTTATAAATATAAGATAAATTATTAAAAATATTTTGATATATAACATTCTTAATATTGTGGAGCTTTTCATCAAACTCCATATTTTCGTTTCTAGATAACAAATCTTCTAAGAAAGTTACGTCATTAAATAAATCTATATTTTCAAATCCATAAGAAGAAAGTAGTTTATTGCTAAATGGCTTTGGTTTTTCACCATCAGAAACATATTGAACATTTCTTAAAGAAGATAAATCTTTTATTTGTAAATGTAAGGTATCAAAATGACTTGAAATAATTTGTATTAAATTAGATAAGTCGTTTGTTTCATTATATTCTGCTTCTTCAGTTATCCATGACGGAACGGAATAATAAATATTAGCATTATTTGTCCTATCATATTCGGATCCAGTTATTTTATATTGATTTATGACATAATCTACTAAAGGATTAGAAGAATATAAAATAGGATCTTTTTGTTCTATGATTTCATATTCAGAACTTTCTGGTGTTAATGGATCATTAAAATATAAATCAATTGCTGAAGATGTTATTCTGCAATTTAAGCTGTAATTAACAATTGATCCATTAGAAACACGACCAGAATAGTCAATAACTAGAGTGTCTAATGCACTAATTTCATTAGTGTTAACTATGCCTTCATTAAATTTAAAATAAACACCTAAATCAGTATTAGCATCATCGGTATTAGTGCCGCCGCCTACATTTGTAAACCAATAGCGATATATTTGTTTAGAAGTTCTAGCTGTTTTCCAAAATCTAAACTCATCAAAACTTCCAAAAGCATTACCAAATCCATCCCAAAAATTAGTATTAGTACCATTTATGTCGGCTCTGTATGCACCAATATTGGCTATCATGCCTGCATTGTCTGCTAAAGAAAAACCACCAGCACCAACTATTGTTTCATTAATTAATAATTTTCCATCAATATATAAACAAATATCTAAATTATTAATGTTGGTTAAATTATTTTTAAAAGTAAATGCATAATGATGCCAATTTGTTCTATCTTGTGTATAAGATATAGGATATCTTTCTATACCATTTGTACCAGAAGCATAAGTAAGCAAAAATATATTACTAGAAGAATGCTCTAAAAGCAAACGAGAATAGTTATTGCTTCCACTAGCAACACCATTCCAAGTATCAAATAGGGCAAAAACTTGATTAAATGCTGCACTACCTGTAGAAACATTATCTTTGAACCAAAACTCAACAGTATTACCGTGCTCTGATATACCTAAATTTGATTCACGATTTTTAGTAACATCATAAATATTTGATGTTTCAAACTGCCCCGTTAATGATGGATTTGGACCACCTTTTACCGTAACGTATTGAGGATAAGAAGAAAAACGATAAGAAACAGATGACGTAGTATAGGTGCCAACTGTTCCAGAGCCTAAGTTAACATATCCTGTAGTTTTTGGATAAATATTATCAAAAATATATAAATCTAATTGTGTAGAATTATTTCTCCACTCCTGTTTTTCTTTTTTGGAACCATCGTATGGATAATTTTGATAAATATTAGTCATAGAATCGACATAATACTTTTCAGCTGAACCATAGCGAGCAAAATTAGCTGGATTACTAAAATCTACTTTAGGTAAAAATCTTTCTTTATCTTCTACTATTTCTTCAACAAATTCTTTAGATTCTGCCTCTTTATAAAGCTCTTGAAGAATCTTACTATTAACAATCTTTTCAGAAGTTTTACCAAATAGATCTTTTAATGACATAGTTATTCAATCCTAAACTTATATGTATCTTTAAATTCTTTTAAACTATTTCCATCCCAAGTAGCTAATTTTATACCATATCCATAATCTTTTTCAAGAATATTCATGTCTAATTCAAAATAATTTCCATTTGAATCATAAGATGTTTTGGTATATGCTAGCGATCCTGTTGAATAGTCAACGATAGTATAATTATCATTAAATCTAAAAATTTTATAATATAAATTAGGAATTGCTGAATTTTCTACATTATTATAGGCAACTGTATAAATATTTGGTTGCCAATCACGTTCACGAACAAATATATTAAATCTAGCTTGTTCGTTTTGATTATATATTGGTTTAAGATTAGTTATGTTTACAACATATTCTGGTAAATTACTCACTACATCATTTTCTCTTTGAAGAACATCAAAAGAACTAGAAAAATATTTTGTAGATGATGTTACAATATTAACCCATTTATCATAAAGAACGGAAGCGGTTGTATCTACGGATATTTGTGCTTTGTAAATTCCTGGTAGCGGATTAGTTACTAGGCAATATGAAGAAGATATTAAGTTTGTTAATTGAGGATTCGTATATAACTCTACAGTTAAATTAGGATTATTTACTATATTTTTTAACCTACCGCCAACTTTATTATAAAAATAAAGATTCATGATATTATCTTCGGCGGATAATAAACTACTAGAGGCATAAAAATTATTTCTGTCATCTGTTACAGAAGGATTCCATCTTGCTTCTATGCAAGGTCTGCTGAAATAAAATTCAGAACCACGGGCAGAAAACTTTTTAGTATAAAAACTACCCAATGTTGAACCATCTTCAAAAGAAGATGATAGTTTTACCATTAAACCATTATTGGGTAATGTACCACTAATCCACTGTTCTGTAATAGAAGTAATATCTAATTCTATATTTTCTAAACCAGACTGAAAACTAGCCGTTAAATCATAGCCGCTACCTGTAATTATATCGCCGCCTTGTGTTTCCCAATAAGAACCACTGCCAGCCATAATCCAAGTGGTACCAATTCCTCCAGAGCCAGAAACATAGCCTTTATCGGTATAGCCTTCCATGTCTAATCCATAGCCTTCTTCCCAACTTTTTGATACTGGATTGATAGACATTACAAAATCACGGGGAACCGAAAACGGATGTTCTACATTAAAAAGTCTTAAATAAAAACTAACGCTACCACTGGCAGGTATTTTACCAGCCACTCTATCAGATACTATGTTATTTATTGGAAATTGTACAAGAACTCTACTTTTCTCTAAAGAAGAAGTTGTAGCTTGACCATAGATAGAAAACACCTCTAAAGAATCAGCTAACCCCATATTAGCTTCTGTGCCGCGAGAAACTAAATTTTCTTTAAAGGCATTTGTTATAGTAGTATCTTTATCGGCTACAAATCTTTTAATAGACATTACACAATTGTTCCTTTTATATCATCATTTGGATATTTTAATTCCATAACTACATTTTTTGGAACATTAATATATCTTTCATCTGGTGAAGTATTGGCTTTTATATCAAAAAAAACATCAGAATAATTACCGCCTACTTTTGGTTCAACTTTTACATTTATAACATCAACAATACCATCTACCTTTTTTAAGCTATTATATATGTCTGTTATATAAAAAGTTTCTCCAAAGTTAGGTATCATCGCAAAATCAGTTCTTAATTGTGATAAGGCACTAATCAAAACATCATATTTAGATTTTGAGTTATCACCAACGGCTGTAAAATTTATAGAATAATTTACTATTTTTCCATCTAAAATATCTATTGAATCATTAACCATTCTGTGATGACTTAGCCAAGTTTTTAAATTATTTTTTACTGTTTGGTTAGGAGCTATTAATTTTTCATCTGAACCTTGGCATAATACATATAAATTTAAATTTCTTTTTAATGAATTGCTGTCTTTTGCAACATTGACTCTTTTAATAGAGCCATATTTTGTTGGCATTGCATATGCTAAAGCGCTATAATCATTATAAGTTACAGCACGATTTTGAGCAGAAAATTGATTTTCTATCCTACGTTTTAATTCATTGGAATCAATAACAGTTACATCACCAATTAAAGGAGCCTCGTTTATAACTTCAAGGCTATTCCTAACATTTGACATTAAGTTTGTAGATAGAGTATTTTCATCTGCAAATTGGAATATTGGTAATAAAACTGAATTTAAACCATTAGTTGCCACATTTAAATTAGTAGTAGAATTATTATATCTATAAGTTATTGTTAGAGTGGTATTAGAAGGAGCAACGCCCATTTTATCGCTATTTAAAATTCTGGCAGGATCAAAACTGTCACTAGAAATATATTCTTTACCGTATATATCTAATACAGAACGATTTGGTTCCGATAAATAACTCATACTATCGTCAACTACAATATCTGAGCTTGCTCCAAACTGTAATGTTGTTGTTCTTAAATTTCTATCAACAACGAATCTTCTTGGTACACTAAAGGGCTTAAGGACTTCTTTTGCTAAAACAGCATCTTCGGTATTTTTATTAGTTACAGATTTAAAGATAACATTCTGAGAAAGATAATCCACTTCATAATATTGATTACCTTCTTCGTCAAAAACAGATAAAATTTCAACTATATCTTTTTGAGTTAATTCTAAACTTAAAAATCTTCTAAAAGCACCAACGTTGATAGTCTCGGAGGTAATAATTCCAGATATAACTAAACCTTTTGCTTTTATAGCATATGTTACAGGAGCGCCATTTTCAGCTACATTTAAAACTCTTACTTCATTATTAGGATTATCAAATCTCACATCTTCATTTAATATAAATTTTACACCACTACTTGTAGTAAAAGTACTTCCTTTTTTTAGCACTGGAGCATAATTTAAATCTGGTCCTAAGCCTGATGTATTGGCAGGAACAGAAATGTAAAACGTGGCTATTCCTGTTGAAGATACACTATTAGAAAATTTATATCCCACCTGTCTACCGTGTTTTATTATGTTTTCAAATTCATTAGCAGTTTCTAAAAAGCTTTCATTGGCTTGATAATCTAAATAAAAAGAAAGAATGTCGCCCACATATGCAGTGGTATCTAACATTAAGGATCCAAATGAACCTTCATTAAAATCCTTATAAACGCTTTGATAGTAACGTCTAGCGTGTTCAATTAAATCACTTTTAATTGAATTAAAATCTCTACTTGTATATTTTATAGGAATAATTTTTTTAGTCATAATATTACTAAATAGAATCAAAAGTTATATTTAATTCATCTGAATAGCTGAAAGCAGGAATAGAATATATTAATCTTACATTTATAGCATTTTCATTACCAACCATATCTTCATTACCACTAATTATTATTTGTTCGATAACTACAATACTTAAATATTTCTCTATTTGTTGAACAATTTTATTTTCTATTTTAGCAGCGGTATATTGATCTTTTTGTTCAAAAAGGTATCTTTTTAAACCAACTCCATAATCTGGAATCATTATTCTTTCACCTGGATTGGTTAAAAGTAGCATCTTTAAATTTTGTTTAATAGAATCTATAGGCACTTTATTCATAGAATAAAGACCATCTATTGGATCTTTTTTTAAAGGTAACTTAACAGAGTGACCTTGCATAATAACTCCTTATGTAGTAATTATGATGTTATAGAAGAAATATTATATTTATTTTCCTTTTTTACCATCTGCTTTTTCTCTTCCTTTTTCTCTAACCGCATTTTTACTATCTTTTTCTTGATTTTCTTTAGATTGTTCATTAGTTAACTGATTTGAATCTCCTGAAGAAGTCGAAGAAAGAATATTAGATTGTTTTTTATTACCCATCGTAACCTCATCAAGAGTCCACTGCTGCAAATTAGTAGCCGCTTGAACGCGGAGGAGAGATTGATTTTTTATATCTTGTTCAAACTCAGCTTGAGCTTGTTCTAGGGCTTGTTGGCTAATAGAAGTAAATAATTGTGATGGATTTAAATAATCATATCCCGCTTCTCCATCTGGAAGCATACCCACTCTAATAACATCAGGATTTATTACTTTAGAACAATCCTCTTGTGGTGCTTGTAAGTTAATATTAACATCTGTCAATCTGTTGATTAGGTCTGTTTTTACTTCTTTTTGTTGAGATCCAAATTGGAAATTGAGATCATTCTCATACCATAAGCCACCTATTAAATAAAATAATGCTAATGGAATATTAACCCAAGGTACTATTCCTAAAGGAAATACTGGTGGGATTGGAATACCTAACGGAAATGAAATAGCAGGTATCATTAACGAAGGAGTTTCGGGAATAAACGATTTAGTTAACAAATAGAGTTTAGAAGAAAGAGAAATATTAGGTTCAGTTAATTCTGTAAAGCTTTTTACTATTAATAATGGAGCAGTGACTAATGCACCAATTATGTATTTAACAAATATACTATTATCGTCACTATTAGACATATCCTGAAAATTTGCTAAATTTGGCTTTATATCAACGCCATTAGTGGTTGTAAACTTAGAAATCATTGATATATGTTGTTTAACAGTTTTAAAAGAATTTGTAGCAGATTTTCTAGTCGCACAACCAAAAGCTGCTGCAAAATGCCTAAACACTAATTGATCATTTAATGGAAATAAATAATTAAATAATAATTTATATTCAACAGAATTTTTAAAATCAGAAATTATTCTTGATAATGCTTCTTGTTCCGATAAACTATCGACATTTTCGTTTGATTCATAAATTTTTTGAAAATATATTTCTTGTTGTGAATATTTTAAATTTTCTATCTCTAAATCTAGATTAGCATTTTCTTGTTTTGATAATAATTGCTCTAATGTATCTAAGACATAGTCTTTTGAATTAGGAATGAGTGGGTCTTTTAAACGCTTAAAACGAGTACCAGTAACACGAATATATACAGATCTTTTTGTAGGATTTATATAAAGTATATTATTTTTTTCATTATAAAAATCATCAGCCGTTCTTAAGGTTATCTTTTTAGGTGGAGTTAACGTAGCTAATTTAGCATTAGTATCTTCGTTAATTCTTTTAGACATTTTTGGTAAAACATAATTTTTTAATTCACTTTTTACAAATTCTTTAAGTAATAAATTATATTCTGGTATGTTAGAAGAATTGGGATTTTTAAACTTGTATTGTTTTTCTAAGAACGATATAATCATTAAAAATAGCGTATTATCAGAAGCTCTTATTTCTGCTTCTAACATATCAGTCATAACAGTTAAAAATAGGTCATTTTTTCTAATTGTTTGTGGCTCATAGTAACCATAAACACCTATAGCTCTTAACATTATTTCGTGTAATTGAGTTCTTAAATATAATTTATAATTACCATCAAGAATTATTGACTGATCATCTGTAAGATCAATATTTGGTAATTCATCAGAACTTATTTCTTCACCAGCTTTAATTTTTTCATTTTTTGGCTCTTCTAAACAATAAGATTGTTCTTTAGCCTTAGAAATTTCACTTTTAACATAGTCCACTTCTAAATAATGAGGTCTTATATTGCAAGCTTTTTGTGTTGGTGTTTGTTTAACTACCAAAGTCATATATTGCGTAATTGGTAAATTATTTTTTGGCGTATCGTTAAAGTCTGGTAATACAACCATTTTTTTATCATCATCTTTATTAGGAAAATTACTTTGTCCGTTTCCGCCGTCTGCTTGAGGAGCGGAAGCAGCCACGGTTGAAGTATTTAAAAATTCACTAGACAATATATTATTGTCCATTTGTTTAGACAATAAAGCTCTTATACCTTTAAAATTAGGCTGCGAGAAAGAGCTTATTTTTTTATCTTTATCATAATCAATAAATCCAAATTCATCAAATATTTTTTCATCCTTTTTCTTTAATGAAAAAGCTAAAGAACTTGTATGAATTGAATCTGGTGTATTGAAGTTTCTTTTACATATAGTTATAAATTTATTATAAATATCTTTTTTTGTAATATTAGGAATTGCATTTTGACTAAAATTTAAAGTCTGAGTAATGTACTCAAAAACAGAATCATCAACTTGATTGTTTATTTCACGATTAATGTAATCAAAGCCATTTTTATTAATAATAAATATATTTTTATCATACATTTTATTATTATCAATAAATGATGAAGTATTTTTTAAAGTTACATTATACGTTGGGTAACTATTCATAACCTGTTGCGTGGCTTTAAACAGGTTAGTATTTGAATAATTTTTTAATAGATCACTGTCTTGTGATAAAAACAAATTTGGATCTGTATATGTAATATTTGAACCAGTAGTGGCAACAGCTATAACATCTACAGAATTTAATTTAAGAGCATCGATAGTATTTTTTAAATTAGATAAAAATGTAGAGTCGTCAAAAAACTTTTTTACTGCATCTATTAAAGATACGCTGTTTTCTTCAGCAAAAAATGCATTTGCATAATCGGATTCTTTAAAATTTAAAACTCTTTTTACTATCGCATTTTTATCAGGATTATTATATACAGCTGGACTATTGGCATAAAAACTACCTAATAGTTTTATAAAAACAGAAAATTGATTTTGTAAAAATGAATTTAACTCTGGTTTATCAGAGAAATTATTTACTCTATTAGTAGAAGCTAAAATGGTATAAGTATCTAATAAGTGAAATAACGATTCACAAAATAGTTTCAAATTTTTATTAACTATCTCTACTTGTTCTCTATTTTGTTTTGTAACATAATTAATAGCTAATTCTTGTTCTTTATAACCATCTAGCACAGCTTCAAGTAAATTATCTGGCTGTTGTATATTTGTATTATTATTATTTTCTAGAAAACTTTTAAATATATAACTTGGTAAGTTTATATCAGAAATAAATTTAGTGTCACTTTTTCCTCTTTTAGAATTATCAAATTTTAATTTGTCATTTTCCCATATAAGATTGTTTTTAGGAGTAGGAGAAGAAACAGAATAAGTGTCTTTATACCAAGTAGAAGCGTCTTCGTCAAAATTATCATATATTTGCTTATACATACCATCTACTAAGCTATTAAAACTTTTTAAAGGCGGGGCAACGGACAACAAAGGAGGCATCACTTCTCCATTTGGTCCTTTTTTGCATAAAACAGTTGGTATATTAGATAAATCAAATGGATTATCGCTATTTAAAAAATCTAAAACTTTTCTTAAGTCTTCTTCATCTTTTTCTTTAATATCATCTAATAAAGCTTTTACATCTTCATCAGATAATCCTTTATCTTTTAATAAAGCCTCTTCAACTGCGCGTTTTCTACCATCATCACAAATAGGATCTTTTGGAAAGATAGGACTTGCATCTGCTGCAACATCTTCACAGATAGAAAGATTATAATTGTTTTTTAATTTTGTAAAAAATATTTCTATTTGTTGCTTAGAATTCAACTTAGCTGCTAAGTTGAATTTATTTTGCGGAGTATTATATTTTCTTCTTAATATAGAAAATATTACATCATAAGCGTCTTCGTCTATTCTGCCGCCAGTTAATAGAATGCATAACTCTTTAGTTGTTAAACAGGCAATAACGTCTTCTAAAAAAGATTTTAATAAAGGCTTAAACTGATTATTTATTATATTTTGCTTATTATCTGAATCAGTATTTGCTTCATTATTGTTTGAAAGAAGATTATTTTGATTTTTTAAAGTATCATCTAAGCCAAAATAATCATTAAAAAAAGCATCTATATCTCTATTATTAGTAGAAATATTATCTATATTATTATTTATTTGCTGTAAATTATTTTGCTTAGGCGAATTTGTATCATTAGGATTTGAATTGTCTGGATTATTATCTCTAGTACAATCTTTTAATGCCCCAGTAATTAATCCTCTAATAGCAAATACAATTAAGTCATTTATTATATTAAAAGATAGTTGTTTTAATTGATTTATTAAACTATTTTGTGGATTATAAATCGGCATATTTGGCAAAGAAAAATTAGATATCTGATCTAAAACACTTTGCACTTTTTGCGATAAAGGATTACAAGTTAGTAACAAATCAGGATTTCTTGCTAGAGTTTTAAACCTTTCATAATCATTTAAGATATTATTAAAAGATTGAGGATCAAACTTTGCACTTGAGCAATTTATAGATTCTCTTAAAAATCTAGGCCAATCAAATAAATTAATCGCCGCTAAAGATTGATTTAAAGTTTGATTTCCGTCAAGTTCTATATTTCCTATTAAAATTTGAAAATTTTTATCTGGTATTGACCTATAATCAGATAAAGACTGAACAAATAAATTAGAGCCGCCGCCTTTTTTATAATTTTCTACATCTTCTTTAAATTTATTTATTTGTTTTATTTTTTCTTCTGGTTTATACGTGGCGTTTATATATGAAATTCTTTTTTCCATAGTATCGCCAAATTTATCAATACAAGTTCCATAATCAATCGATTCGCCAAAAACAGAAAAAACTTTTGGATAATGATTATTAATTAAAAATGTTTCTAGCATTTGGTCTTTTTGACCTAGTAAAGCTTCTGGTATCGATAAAACAACATCTAAAGTATTAAGTAAACCGTTTACAAATTTTCCAAATTCAGTTACATCTTTTCTTTCGGATAATGTTTTTAAATTATTTTTAATATTTTCTACAAATTGTGGCGGTGGGTTAATATTGATTAAATAATTTAAAGAAGTTTTATTTAAAACTGATTCGTGTTTAAAAAAAGATTCTCTATCTACATCTAACGGCATGCTTCTATAAATAACTACTTTTCTATCTAAATTATTTTTTTCTTCATATCTAAAAAAAGTAATATCTTTTAATTGTAAATTATTTTTATCAATACTAATTTGTAATTCACCATTAAATTCTAAAGCTTGTGTACTGTTGACTGATAATAAATCAGTTAAAGAAAAACTATCAGGTATAACAGAATCTATAAACTTTTCTAAATCATTTGGATCTTTTTTAGGTTTTACAGATTCATAATCTACTTTATAGATATCTTTAAATATTTTTTTTCCTACATCATCTTTTAAAATTTCAGCTTGCTGAAGGGCGTTTTTATATATAAATTCATTTATTTGTTTATAAAGATTACCTAATCTATTTTGTATAATAGGTATATTTAATGCACCAACTCCTGGTACAATATCAGGTGTATCGGTTGGAAGTACTTTCCATATTCTTCCAGGTGGAAAATAAAAAATACTAGAATACCAAGCTAAATTAAGTAATACATAAGAAAAATGTATATCTAAATCGCTTTTATTATTATAAACTAATTTTATTAAGCCAGAGTCTTCTTGAGAATTTTCATCGTTTTCAGATGACTGTCCAGATTTTGGACCTGTACCTTCACCTGTTTCAGAAACAATAGAAGCATTTAATTCTGGAGACACAAATACTACTTGTAAATCTTCTGGAGCTAAAATATAATTATTGTTATCGTTTTTAGCATATAAAAATCTAGTTGGTAAAGTAACAAAAACTCTAAATGTAGAGCATGGTCTTAAAGGAAAGTAAAATTCTTCTGCTCTAGAAAATAAATAATATTTATTTATTAACTCTGTAACAAAATCTGTATCGTGTTTAAACCCTTTTGATTTTAATATAAGAGCAGTACCGTCATAACAAGCCTGTTCAACAGTTTTTTTAAGAATTTCATCATTTTCAAAAGACGTAACATCTACTTCTAAATGAACACAAAAGTTACCTCTTTTTTTATCTTCATAAACAACGTTTATTTGTTGATCTTTCCAATATATATCAGGAGCATTTTCATTAGGTTGGTAATCTATTTGTGAATTATAAGGAAATAATTGTGGTGTTGCTGGAGCGGTAGTTAAAAAGTTAGATTCAACATAAAACATTTTATCATCAACAAGAACTTTAGACCACAAACCCTTATAACCAATACCATATTCTAATAATATTACTGTAGAGTCTTTTTTTAATAAAACAGTAGAATTTATTTCTATTTTTCCTTTTGGTGGTTGGCTATCGTAATCGGCAGAAATAAATTGAGCATCATTATTTAAATAATGTGTAAATGATGATGGTATAGATGGAAAACAGCTTTTTAAAAAGTTTTTATTCATAGAATTAATTTAATTTGTGATGTTTGCTATTAATATGTATAACATTAGTTTCATTATCTAAATATTCTGTTTCAGTTTTTTGCATCTGAACTAAATGATTATTTAGACCAGTTTCAGTTTGTGTAAATATTTTTAATCCCGCTTTAGCTCCTTCTGGTGCTAATAAGGGGGAAGGAGAAGTTGGCTTTCCAAGAAATGGAGATAAATGGGTATGCACCATTATTTTTTCATTAAATATTTTTTGTGTTTCCATAAAGCCTTTGACGATACCATTTAATGTTCTTAGATCATTAAGAATAGATTTTAAACAAAAAACTAAATTATCTCCTTTAACCATTGGCTGTAAATCGTTAATAAATACACCTTTATTTTGACCAGGAACTGTTAATCTCATTTGTGGTAATTTTGGCAATAAAGTGCCAGCATTTAAGCCTTGAATAGATTTTTCATTTACTGCTATTAACTGTAAGCCAGTCTTCTTTTCGTTCATTTCTCCATTAGAGCATTCATTATCAGAATTAGTAATTATTTTAAATGTATTTCTAGAAATAATTCTAACATCATCTGATTTTATAGCTATAGCTGCTCTCATTTTAGAATTGCCAGTAAATCCTAAAGGAAGAGAAAAATATTCATCTATATCAGCTTTTTGACTTAAATATATTCTTGATGCATCGGCAAATACATTTGCATCTTTTGGTTCTGAAAGACCTTTATTTTGTCCTTTTTTAATAAAAAACTGAGAAGCATCTTCTTTAGAGTGTCTTCCAACTACTATATCTATGGCACCAGCTTTTAGTTGTCCTTTGCCGCCATAGCCATGAGACAAATCTCCCAATCTATCACGACCAAAAACTATAAAAGTATTATGCTTAGGAGTTAAAGAAGGATAAGTTTTTTCATCTGGAGCGTCGTTATACTGTACCCTATTTGATTTATCGTCTAAAGAAGAGTTATTTAAACCAGATTCTAAATTAGACAACAAAGCTCTAGACTTAGATTTACTGAGGTCCTTATCAGAGTCAGATAATTGTTTAACTATTTCAGGAGTTATTGTATTTTCACTTCCCATAAATTATACCTTTTTATCCTATATAAACCCAATGCCATGCTTCATCAACTGCTTTACCTTCTTCATTGGAGAAACCAAACTTTTTGCCATTTCCTTGCTCTTCAAGCCATTTATATTCCTTTGTGTTCCAACCATTTTTAGGAATATTGAAATCTATTGCTAAACCGTTTTGATGGTTACTAGTGCCGGGATAAGCAGCGGCAGCAACGTTTGGTTTTTGTACATTCTTTTTTCTAGCAATATCGATAGGTACATCTGGTAAATAACCAGGAGTATAGCGCTGATTATAAATTCTTATTTGATCACTCATTTTTCTAAATGCTGTTTCGCCAGCACCTAGCTGTAAATTAATGCTATCTGCTTTTGCAGCAGCTAATAATTTTTCTAACGCCATAGCAGCGTCAATTCTTAAATATTTACCAGCAACTTTTTTAAGTTTTATCTTATTTGGCAACTTTTTTCCTTTTACCCAAGCATCTTCTTCAATATATTCTTGATCTGTATTAGTAGAAGGTTGTTCTAGAATAGGACTAGGAGGTGTATTATAAATGGAACTTGGATTGCTATAGGATTTTTCTGCTTCTTTAGACTCGACTTTTTGTATTTGATCTCCTGATGCTAAGACTTTTTCTATTATTCCAAATGTTCGATTAGTATTATTATCAAATGTTACAACTACTATATCTCCAACTCCACAAACTATACTGCTATCTTTTGGTATGAATTCTGTAGTGTATATGTGATCAATAAGTATGTTATTTCTTATAATATCAGATTCAGTTTTATCTTTTGGCTTATGCGTTAAAGCTTTTATATCTTTACTACCTTCATTAGTTGGTGCGGGTAGGGCTAAATCCAAATCTAATACTCTAGCTTTATATCTCTTATCACCAAATCCAAGAGCAGATTTAGCTCTTTCTAATACAGAAGGCGTTATAGAAACTCCAGCTAAATTATTTATATAATTATCTCTTTTAAAATCAGCTTCAGTTAATACTTTTAATATTTGTGCTGGAAATCTATTAACGTCTTTAAAAGGTTTATCAGAATAATAATCAATCATCATTTTTCTGATTGCTTGTTTTTCGGTTGTATATTCTGTTTCTATTCTAGGTCTTAATTCATCTTCTTCTTTACCACCAATATTAGTAGTAGAAATAAACTTTTTTTCTGGTGGTGACACTTGCTTATTCCTCCCTAATCAAATCAAAAAGAACATCTTTTTCTTTTTTAGACATTCCTTCTTTTCCGCCTTCTTGACGCTGAACTATTGCGGCTACCTTTACTAATTGTTCATTTGAGCGCTGAAGAGTCTCTAAATACATGGCCGCTATTTCGCCAAAATTTTTGTGAGTATATTTGTCTTCAGCGTGTTTGTTCATATGATCTACAAGATCTAATAGAAGTTTACTAGTTACCGCTCTATCGTTTTGTATATTATGTGTTGCTTCAGCTATGTATTCTTCTAGGCTCTTATTAGCACTCATCTCTGTAAACCCTCGATTTTATATGAGAAATTTGTCCATTTTGCCATCTTTTAATAAATTCTTCATATTTATAACGAAATTTTTTTAGATTATTTACAACTTGTTTTGTATTTAATCCTGTTATTTCTCTCATATACAGATAAATAGCCTTTTTATTAAAAATTTCTATGCTTTCACTTTCTTTGAATAGCATTATTATAGCTTTATATACCTTAATTTCGTTTTCTTTGAGGCGTTTATCAAACCAACTATGCATTTCCGCCTCTAAAGCGGTCCAAAATTCTTCTTTTTCTCTAGAATGTAAATAAGAGTCTTCATAAACCAATTCTTCTTCTTGAGGAGAATCTTTAATATCTTCTATGTATACTTCTTTTTTATTATTATTTTTCTTTACTTTATGAATAAACCAGTTTTTTGTGATAACTGAAAAATAAGAAAATGCTTTAGAACCTCGGGAAGTATCATATTTATCTAATATTGTAGTTAAAAAAGTTTTGCATTCACTTTTTAAATCATCTATATTAGGTAAATTATTAAATTTATAAGTATAAACTATTTTTTCAACCATTTCATTAAAAGCAGGTTGAATAAGCTTTATATACAATTCTGTTTTACGATTATTGTCTAGAATAGAAGCATATTCTAAAATAGCGTCTTCGTGAACTTTCGTAAAATATTGATTTTTAGGGTCTACGACTTTTGGAGATAGCACCATAGGTTTTGGTGACTCCTGTACCAAAGTCTTTTTATGAGACTTTTTAGAGCCTTTAGGAACGAATTGAACTGATAACTGCGCCTCTTTTTGGCATTTCTTCTTTTTGAGGGATTTCAGTTTGTTTTTCGGTTTCGCTATCTTTTTGATTTTCTTGTTTTTCTTCATCATTACCTTCTAAAATAGTGTTTTTATACACTTTGCATGCCTGTATTACCAATTTAGTATTAGCAATCGCAGACGTTATAGCGGGTTCACCATAATAATTTTCCAACGTAGCTAAAGGTTGTAGTAAATCAGAATATTCATTTAATAATTTTTGCATCTCATCGACATTATTAAAAGCATAATTTAAATTAGCTATTAGTTTACGTGTATACCATATTAAAACTACATTAACTCCAATTGAAGCTCCTAGTAATAATGATATTATAAGCATATTATATCTTTCTACCGTTTAATTCTTTTTTTTGATCTAATAAAAGCTGTCTATTATCTTCTATGGCCTCTTTTACCCGAATACCAGCCGCCGATTGTTCTTTGGGTTTTTCTGGTAAGGATGTTAAAAGAGAAGGAACTTTTTTAACAAAACCTTCTGTATTGCAATCTAAACATACATTTAGCACAACACTCATTTCATGAAATGCTTTAAAGGTGCTTTCACATTTATTGCATTTATAAATATAAGTAGGCATTATTTTTCCTCTACTAATTTTGCCTTTAATGTTGTAGGAGGATTAGTTACTACTAATTCTTCTCCTTCTAAGGACATATCAAAACCTTTTAAAACAGGAACAATATCTGTTTGTTCCATGAGACTTTTTTGTAAAGCTACCATTACACATGATAATGCTTGATCTGATAATTTCATTTTATATTCCTCTTACATTTGGATAATTTATTTTAAACCAATTACATGTTTTTTCTAATCCAACCTCTAAAGATGTATACCATTCTTCTTTCCAACCTAAATCTAGGAATTTTTTATTACTTGTTGGTTTACGTATTTGTCCTTTTGGTTTATTAATGTCATAAATTATATCACCCTTATAATCTAATTGTTTAGTTATTATTTGAATAACGTCTTTTAGTTTATATTCTTTTGTACTACCAATATTAATAGGCTCTGAACTATCGTAGTTGTCTAAACAAAACAATATTGCTTTTGCTATATCTTCTGCATAAGTAAATTCACGATAAACTTCACCATCTCCCCAGACTGTAAAAGTAGGTTTGTTATTTATTTTAGCTTCCCATATTTTACGTATTAATGATGGTAAAACATGTCCATTTTCTAAATCAAAATTGTCATGTTCACCATACATGTTGTTTGGAACAACAGTAATGTATTCATAGTGATATTGTTGTCTAGCAGCTCTTATCTGAACATCTACCATTCTTTTAGCATAAGCATAGCCAAAATTAGAGTCATGTGGGGGACCGTTATGTAATTGATCTTCAGTTAAAGGATATTTAACATATTTTTCATCTGGATATATGCAGGTAGATAGACAACAAACTAGAGTTGGTACATTATTTTCTATACAAGATGTAATAACATTGTTGTTTATTGCGGAATTAACTTCATAAAAGTCCGATACGCGTTCTGTATTAGCTTTCACGCCACCAACCATACCTGCTAAATGAATAACGGTATGTGCTCCACTGTTTTTTTTAATGTATTCATCAATACATTTTTTATTAGTTAAATCTAATTCTTTATGAGTAGGATATTCAGCGTCGTTTATTATTTTCTTAAACGCATTTCCTAATAAACCAGAGCCGCCAGTAATAATTTTCATTTTACAATCCTATTATTTTACAATAATTTAAAACTTCATTACTAATATAATCGATTTCTTCATTTTTTAAAGTAGGACTTGAAGGAAGAATAATGATTTCTTTTAATAATTGCTCTGCTTCTAATTCTTTTTCGATATTAGCATATCGCTTAAGATGTTCATGTCTAGACATGGGATAAAACATATTTCTTGTTTCTATGCCTTTACTTAAAAAATATTGCTTTGCAGTATCATAATTTTGATTTCCGACTAATCTAAATGGGAACATCCATAAAGCATTTTCACAACCCTTTTCTTTGTATTGAAATGCTATATTTTTATTTACTTTTAGATTTTTCTTATAACGATTAAAAATTTTCTTTTTCTTATTTAAGATTTTTTCATGAATTTCTAATTGACCATAAAGAATAGCCGCTTGAACGTTAGTCATTCTGTAATTATAGCCAAGAATATCATGAATATATCTTATTTCTGATTGTCCTTGACTGTGAGTTTTTTCTAAAAACTTTGTTTGACTATTATCATTAATAATTAATGCGCCGCCTTCGCCGCAGGTAATGGTTTTATTACCATAAAAAGATATAGAACTAGCGAGACAAGCCGTACCAGCAAATTGGTTTTCGTACTTCCCCAAGAAACCTTCACAGTTATCTTCTATAAATTCATATTCTGGTAACAATCTTTTTAAAGCAGGAACATTGATAATACCGCCAAGATTATGTACAATTAGTACCGCTGTATCTTCTGGATTTTTTTGTTTGACTTCATTTACTAAATCTTTAATATCCATATTCCAAGTTTTAAGATTAGTTTTAACTGGAATTAAATTAATGCCGTCACCATCAAATAGCATAGCATTCCAAGCAGCAACATATACATTAGTTGGAACAATTAAATTTTTAATATTTGGCTTTTTTAGTTTTAAAGCTTTGTATATTAAATGTGTAGAAGTGGTGCCGTTATTAGTTAAAATATTATTTTGACATCCTAAGATATCATTTAGGCGTTTTTTAGATAATTCCTTATATTCTCCTAGATTAGAAATCCAAAAAGAATCTAGGGCCTTATGGGCATGTTTTAATGCTTTTTTAGGAAGATATGGCTGATAAATAGGAATCATTATAAAATTAGTAAGTTTTGTGTTTTCTTTGAATATTTTTACCATCATCTAATTCTTCGCCCCTTGCGGCAGAAGAAATCATTGTAATTACTTTTTGATCAATTTCATCAATTAATTGATTGCGTTGTACATTAAGGTCCGTGGCTCTCTTTAAACAATCCCAAAGACGTTTTGCCCCTTCTTCACTTGTAAAATATTCTTGTTTATATTGTTCAAAGTCCATTTTACGAATCTTATAAATTTCTTCTTGATTGTTCCACATTTTTGTATCAATAGTGAACAGTTTATCAATTAAACTACCAAGCGTATCCGCCATTTTTAAATCTCCTATTTAATCTTTTTTGCTGGTATGCCAACATAAGTGCCAGCTTCTAATAAATCTTTTACCACTACACAACCAGCGCCTATAACAACATTTTTTGCTATTTTTTTCTTTTCGATAATGATACAGTTAGTGCCAAGATATGTTAAATCATTAATTTCTACATTTCCTGATATATTACATGCTGGAGAACAGGTAACAAAATCTCCAATTACCGTATCGTGTCCAACGGTACAATTTAAATTTATATGTACAAAGTTACCAATTTTGATATTTGTAGTTATTGATACATTAGAACAGACTATGTTTCCTATTCCAAGCTCTACATTTCTATCATCTAAAACAACTGATTTATGTATCAAGTTGGGAAATGAAACGTTTGTTTTATTTTTTAATTTGTTAAAGATTTTGTTTTTAATAGCTGGATTTCCTACGGCTATATAACATTCTACATCTTCTGTAATAGAAAAGAATTCGTCTTCTGATATAACACGACGAGTGTTAATAATCGTGCCTAAATCTTCACTATTATTTTCAGCTACAAAAACAACATTTGCACGATAACCTAAATTATCGTGCAAAATAAATTCTACTTCTTTTGCAAACCCTTTTGATCCAAATATATATTTTGTTTTCATTTTATAATTTTCCATTTTTTACTAATAGAGTTTGAAGAAACTGCTACATTTCTTATACCATAATGTAAGAAAAGATTTTTAAAATCTGCTTTTTCACTTAAACAATCTATTAAACATAAAAAGCTACTAGACATGCAATGTATTTCTTCAGCTTTTTCTAATATTTTTACCATATAAAAAATATTTTCTGTAACATCATTTTTTATGATTTTATATTTTGTTTCTATATTTAAATTAAATCCTCTTTTACTATCATCATGAATGAAAATATATTTTTCATTACTTGAATTAAGTTTATTAAATATTCTTTCTTCTTCTAATAAATTTCTTTCTAAATGAAAATTTTTATATTTTATAGAATATGGTAATTTAGCTAAATCATAAAATGCTTCAGAACAAGAAAAATTTAAATTATTATAATAAGTTATTTTAGAAAAATAATTTTCATGCCCTAATACAAATCTTTGAATCTCTGGATTAGAAATAAAAAAATTATTTACATCATTACGTTCAAAGGTTGGATCATCTGAAACGGGTATTAAATATAGATTTTTTAAATCTATATAAAGAGTTTTTACCATATCGATATACTTGCTTTTACAAAACAAATAAACCTTATTATATTGTTTATAGTATTCTCTTACAATAGAACTACACTCTATCATATCTCCTAAACCTAAATGATGATATATAGCTATTGATTTCATACTTTATAAATATCTTTTTAGCGCCATTAAATGATCTAAGACTGTTTCATCTTTTTCATTAAATACTTGACCAACGAACTGTAGACCTTCTCTTTTTGTAGGAAAAGCCTTTTTTTCAAAAAATTCATCATGTACCAAAGCAATATCTCTTACAGAGCTATACACTTTCTCTCTTAAAAAGTCTTGGTCTACTTGCCAATAACCACCTTTTTTATATTCAGCAACCATTTGTCTAATATTTTTTAATAAAGGTGCTTTGCAGCCCCACATTCCTCCTAGAATGGGAAAATTATGGTATGGATGATCGCGCATTATATGAAACATCTTGTCGGATGATAGCCATTCATCTACTGCGGCTTTTTCTCTTAAATTTAATCTGGAATCGGCATCTCTAGAGATAAATACATCTGCGTCTTCCACGGCATAAAATCTCCAAAACATACCATCCCAACTTGGCGGTTCTTCCATTAACACTAATTCCGTATTATTAAAACTTTGTATTTGTTTTATTATATCTTCTGGAACGTCTTTAGCGGCATACACTCTACATGTCCAATCGGGATATATAATTTTAGAGAGTTTTAAATTCTTTACACATCCAACCGTATATTTTGGATTATTACCCCACAAACTAAATGAAATTATTTTTTTCATTGCATTTCTCTTTCAAACCATTGATTATATTTATAAAAATTAGAACCAAAAACATCTTTATATTCAAAAAAAATCTTTTTTTCTTCTAAAAATTTTTGTTTTGATAAAGCTATATTAGTGCTTTTACCTTCTGGGTTGTGATAGTAATAGCCACTTATTGTATTTACTTTTTTAAATTTACAATCTTTCTTAGCTGCTCTTAACCAAAGTTCCCAATCGCCAGCAAATTTATATTCTTCATCAAATAATCCTACTTTTTCATGCATTGACCTTTTCCATAAAGGTAAAGGACCAGGAAGACATTTAATCATATTTTCTTTTGAAAAATGATTAATAGAATGTTCATACAACGATAAGTTATATTTTTTATTTAAAGTGGGAATTTCATTAACTTCGCATGAATCTCCATACACTAAGTCTATATCTTTATTATAATATAAATGCTTTCTTAATATTTCTAAGTTTTCTATTTCTCTACAATCATCAACATTTGAATTGCATATATACTCACCAGTGGAATATTTTATTCCAAGATTCCAACATCCATAAATACCTGGGTCTTTATCTAGTTTGTAATATTTAATATTACTGTATTTTTCTTGGTATTGCTTTATTATAGAATACTGTTTATCAGTATAATAGGCGTCGATTAATATAAGTTCACAATCATCAAATATTGTTTGCTTGGTTATATTTTCAAGAAAATTTTCTATATATTTTTCTGCTTTATATAGAGATGTAATAATGGAGATTGTAGGTAACTTTGGCTTTTCATAAAAAATTACTTTTTTATCGTTAAAAATATCTAAAATTGTTTGTGGTATTTTTATACTACAATCTTCTATATAGTTTATTATCTCCTGTGGTTGTTGTTTGAAAAAAGATTCTGATGAAGCGCCTATGAGACTATTAGATAAAATCTTACAACCCAATATTTTTGCCTCAACAGATACTCTAGAAAATGTTTCTAGCCATTGAGGAAAAAATACTAATGTTTTAACAGTTGATAAAACTTCAATAAATTTTTTATATTCTAAAAGAGGAATTAAAGTATAATTTAATTTATTTTTTACACAATAATCTATAGCAGCAATCATGCCTTTATTTTTATTTCTTGTTTCGAAAATAGCATAATCGATAGTTTTTTCATTATTTAAATTTTTGCTTAAAATAGATATTTGATCTTTTGTCCACACATTACCAGATAAATTAACTAAATTATTTAAATTTAAATTTCTGGTAATTACATCGGCATGCAAAGAGCTTTGTGCTAATACGGCTTTAGCAGATTGAAAAAACTTTTTATTTATAATCTCATTTTCAGGAATTAAAAAATTAGTATAAATAGATGGATTATTATTTCTAGCATATTTATGATCATGCTCAATAATGATATATTTTTTATATAAATTATTTATAAAAAATTGCTTATTTTCTTCAGAAAGATTCATAAAATTAGCAATTAAAAAACTATTATCTTTATTTAAAGATAGATAATTTTTATCTATATCAGAAGTACGAATTTTTTCTACAAATATATTATTTTGTAAAAAATAATTTACTATTGCCTCATTGCATATTTCTGCTCCTCCAATTACTTCATTGGAAAATAAATCAGAAACTAAAATAACTTTTTTCATTTTATAACTCTTTTACTTCATTTAGTTTATCAGTCCATTCGGTGGTTTTTAAGTTTTCTTCAAGAAAATTAATAAATTTATTTTGTAGTTTTTCCTGAGAAAAATGTTCTTTAACCCAAGGAGAAAGTTTTTTTGCTTGTGATTTATAGCGTCCCCAATCTTTATAACAGTCACGTAATTTTTCTCTATAAGAAAGCATTTTTGGATATGCCCAAGAGGTTCCTGCTTCTATAACCCCTTGCCATACGTGAGATTGTTCTATTGGCTTTAAATCATAGTCTATTTTACCAAACATGCGCTTCTTTTCATTGCCGTCTGGCATATATAAGAAATCTGTATGTCCACTCCAATCAGTGGCAATGACAGGTAAATTATTTACTGCTGCTTCTAATAACGGCAATCCAAATCCTTCACCGTGTGTAGTAGAAACAATTGCTTTAATTTTTGGATGATTATATACGCTTTCTATTAGTCCTTCATTTAAATGACCGTGTAGTAAAGTGACAGAACATTTACGATCAGGATAATTAGAAAGAAGAACTTCTAGTCTTTTACTAGTAGATTCTCTATCTATTAGTGAGTCATTAACTGTATTTATTTTTAATAATAAACCAACTTGTTCATTCTTAAATTCTTCTAGAAAACCAATAATAGTTTGTTCTAAGTTTTTTCTTGGCCCCCACTGACAAACAGCTAAAAAGTTAAAATCATGTTTTAGATTTAAATCTAATTCTTCTTTTTGTACATTTCTATAAGGTAAATGGACTACTTCTACTGGCACAGTTACTTTAAATTGTTGTCCTTGTTGATTGCCAAATAAAGTGTTTACAAAACCTGATTTAGCGTGCTCACTAATCACAACAATTTTGTCCATTAATTGGCATGGTTGTAACCAAGAAGGAGAAATCATGTTAGTTTCAATACCAGCAGTATAGCCAATATTTACAGCGGCAATTTTTTTCCATTCATTTGGAATAGATATTTGCACTGACACATCATAAACAGGCTGGTTATTAGTTTGTTGAGCGTAGAGAAAAGTTTTAGTAACTAAAGCATCTATTTCTCTTCTTTCATCACTATCTTCATGTAGCCATCCTGTATTACCCCATGAAGTTGGTAAAAGATATAAGTCTACATCACTTCTATTTTTTAAAGATCGAAAGGCAAAACGAGCCATTTCTCCATAGCCGCTTCTACTTAAAATTGGACCAACGATTAATAATTTTTTCATTTTAGTATTCCCTTACGCTCCAAGACTTATAATTTTTTCTGTTTTGCCAAGAACCATGTTTTTCATATATATCGGTAAATATTTTATCCCAAGTTTCTTGATAGGTTTGAAAACTAAAATTCTTTTGTACGTTTTCACGACCCTTACAACCTAGAGCTTTTCTTTCTTCACGTGTCATATTATGAATTTTTAACATAGCATTGACAACATCAGTGTTGCTAACGCGATCCTCATAAATATATGGCACTTCTTGAGAACCTATTACAGCACGGCTAGCGGGCTCTATAAGAACTCCAAAAGTATCTACTCCATCTGTAAGTTGATCTTGCATGCCTCCAGTTTTATTGGCTATTACTGGAGTTCCACAAGAAAGACTTTCTAATACTGAAAGACCAAAACCCTCTGCATCGCTAATGTTTATCGTACAATCAGCGGCATTATAAAATTTAGCCATTTCTGTAGCAGGAATTTTATTAGCTGAAATACCGAAATTTTCTTTTGTTAATCCTAATTCTTCAGCAATCGCTAAAAGATCTTGTCCATGTGGATCTTTTGGATCAGTATGCATTAATAAAAATGCCTTATCATGTCCAACTTTATCTAAAAATTCTTTATACCACCAAACAGCACTACCACTCATTTTACGTCTAGCATTTCGATTGGTCCAAAAAAATAAAGTTTTATTTTTATTAACCATATGACCGAACTCTTTTTCATCTAAAATTTTAAATATTTCTGGATTAACGGCATGTGGTACATATTGTTCTTCTACCTCTGGTGCTACTGTGCGAACGATATCGCTTGTTAGCTTAGAAATAGTACAAATTTTGTCATTTGAAAGATAAAACGGTCTATTAAATTTTGGATATGGATAATTATCCCATACGTGATAATAAACAATAGGAATATTGGCGCGAACTTCTTGAGCAAAATTCCATAACCATGTATAAAAGCGTGGATCAGTCATCATCCACAAAATATCAGGCTTTTCTTTCATCAAAAGGCTTCTAATCATCTCTGGATTGCCATACCCATCTACTGGAAGGATTACAAAATCATCACCATATTCTTGAAATTTGATTGGTCGATAATCTTGATGTTTTATGGCGCCGCCAATAGACATTATTTTGTATTTGCCTGTTTTTAACAAACCTTGTATCATGTAGTTAGTTTGTGTACCAACACCACTAGGAGAGAGTGGATGATCGCTAATGGTTAATATTTTAATTTTATTATCTGACATTTTTAATTTCCTTTTCTAGATCTGAATTATACATCAAACTAGCTAATTGCTTTAGATCTGTTTTTGGCTCCCAATCTAAAACTCTTTTAGCCTTTGATGCGTCAGCTAATAACAGCGGTACTTCACTTGGTCGCTTATATCTATCGTCAACAATAACGTAGTCCATTAAATTATAACCAGCAACTTCAGACACGCAAGAAACAAAATCAGAAATTGTGTAAGTTTTTCCAGTACCTAGAACATAATCGTCTGGAAGGGAATGTTGCAACATCCGCCACATTCCTTCAACATACTCTTTAGCATATCCCCAATCACGTTTAGCGTCTAAGTTGCCAAGACGTAATTCATTTTGTAAGCCAAGTTTAATACGTGCAGCAGCTTTTGTTATTTTTCTTGTTACGAATTGTTCACCTCTACGTGGTGATTCGTGATTAAAAAGAATGCCAGAGCAAGCAAAAAGATTATATGCTTTACGATAATTAACCAATAAATTATGAGCATATACCTTAGAACAGGCATAAGGTGAAACGGGAGAAAATGGAGTATTTTCATTTTGTGGAGCGTTCACATTATCTCCAAACATTTCGCTTGTGCTTGCTTGATAGAACTTTGTATCAGGCTTTAGTGTTCTAATCGCCTCTAAACAATTTAAAACCCCCGTAGCATTTATTCCTAAAGTGCTTTCGGGGGAAGTAAAGGATGCTCCTACGTGGCTTTGAGCAGCTAGATTATAAAATTCATCTGGTCTATAAGTACCAATAATTCTCCATAAAGAAGGAGCATCTGTTAAATCACCATTTTCTAATATTAAGTTTTTATAATTTAAAAGATGTTCTATATTATACAACTTTTTATCTTCCATAGCACCACGGCGAACTAAACCAACAACCTTATAATCTTTTTCTAATAATAACTCTGTAAGGTAACTACCATCTTGGCCTGTAATGCCAGTAATAACTGCTGTTTTCATTAGGGACATTCCTTTGTTTTATTAAATTCGCAATATTTACAACTTAAGCGATTCTTTGGAAAGAAATTTTTATCAATACTATATAATGCTTTTGTCATTAAGTTAAAAGCATTTTGAGTTTTTTTATCGCCGCTAGTTACACGAAAAATTTCAACCTGATCTTTTTTAGCTGTACGCTTTAAAAGAGCAAAGTGTGTTTCAATCATCTCTGGTTTAATTCCATGTTTTTGAGCGTAAAAATACTTATAAAATGTTAATTGATAAGTAGTAATTGGATCACTTTTCTTTTTCATATCCCAGCCCCAAGCGCAACTTTTCCAATCAAGGATATGCACTTTTCCATCCTCTGTCTTAATTACAAGATCGATAAAGCCTTTAAAATTCCAATTAGGAATTTGCATCATCTTTTCGTATATATCTTCTTCTGCTGCAAGAACAGTAAAGTTACCAAATTGTTGCTGAACAGCTGGAAGGACTAATTTAGCCAATACCTTTCCTTGATCTCGCATTTCTGAGAGAAGCTTTTCATCTGGTATTTTTTCTGCAACTAGTTTCTTAATCTCTTCTTCAAATACATCAGAGAAGATCTTTACTTCGTCTTCTGAATTGTTCAGAAGTTTCTTTTCACACGCTTCGTGAAGTGCGGTACCAAATGCTGTATATTCACTACCGCTAAACTTTCCAATACCATCTACATAAACAAGCTTATACTTAAATGGACAGTCGTTCCACAACTTTAATGCGGAATAAGAGATATGTTTTGACATAGTAACTCACTTTCTAATATGAGTATATACTAGTCATCCATTTTTGTCAAGGAATTAATCTTGGAATAAAGTCTTGGAGAGATTGATTTCAAATATTTTGGATTTTCATCAACAAAATAATGTTCAAATCCATTTGCAAAATATTCTCGTAAACTAGTTGCAGCATAAGGTGTTATAAAAAGTTTTGTTGTTAACTGTGATAATCTATCATAACCTACTGTTTTATAAAGAAAATCATCAAATATTCTACTATAATCAAATTGTATATATAATCTTGGATCACAATATAATTTATGACTTTCTAATATATCCTGTAGTTGTTTTCTTTTGCTTATAAATTCTTCAATTATTTCTTGATCTCCAAAAATTTCTCTCCCAAATATCTTTTCTACACTATGAGCCAATTCGTGAATAATTGATTTAATAAAAACATCGTTATCAACGATTTCATTAGAAAGAAAAATAGCGCCGTTCATATAAGCTGACTCGACGCTACGTGCTTTTAATTGTGGGAATTCACCAATATATACTATATCTAATTCTTGTGCAAGTATTGATGGTACGCGATTATTAACAGTATTAAATATAAAATCTAGATCTATGTCGTCAGATACTTTGTCTTTAATAACAACAGATATATTATTAAAAAGAGTATATTCTTTTAATACCTTTTGAGCTTTCTTAGAAGAAGATCTTATGTAATTCTCACTACCCATTATTTTGTTGCGTTTCTTGTTGCTGTTTTTGATGTTCTTCTAAATCAGCAAATGCCTGTTGATAACCACGAATAAAGTTTTCTTCTGCAATAACCATCAAAAATTCAGGAAATTCTTTCATCATTTGTTCAACAATCATTCCAACAGTTACTTGATTATTTTCTGGCTTTACTGCTTCGCCAACATAATTCACTAGCCACTCTTTCATAGGGTTATCAATTTCTACTTGTTTATTAATTTCAGGATTTTCCATTATAGTACTTGAGCGGCTAGAGTAGCAACAGCAGAACGCTCACCTTTCTTTAGTGTAATATGACCAGAGATTTCGTATGCTTTTAATTTTTCTACTGCATATGTAAGACCGTTTGTTGTTGCATCTACATAAGCATTATCAATTTGTTCAATATCGCCTGTTAAAACTATTTTAGTGCCTTCGCCTACACGGGTAATTATAGTCTTTAATTCGTGCGATGTTAAATTTTGAGATTCGTCGATGATAATAAAAGCATTAGCAATAGAACGACCGCGAATATAGGTCAAAGCTTCCATTTCGATAGTGCCAGCTTCCATCAACATTTGTAAATGAGCTTTATCATCGCCCATCAAAAATTCTAAATTGTCTTGTACTGGCGCTAACCAAGGAGACATTTTTTCTTCTAAAGTTCCTGGTAAATAACCGATATCCTTGCCCATCGGTTGAACAGGGCGAGAAACAATTAACTTCTTATATACCTTGTCATCTAGAATTTGTTGTAAGCCAGCTGCAAGAGCGTTTAACGTTTTTCCGCCGCCTGCACGGCCAATGATAGATACTATCTTTACTTCGGGGTCCATAAGTAATTCTAGAGCAAATTGTTGTTCCTTGTTTTTTGCATGAATACCCCAAACTCCGTCCTTATATTCACGAACTTTTGTGATTGGTTTATTGTAAGCGCGGAATCTAGCTAATGCTGTTTTCTTATCGTTTGCATTAGATACAAGCATTACAAATTGGTTTGGGCAAAGCTTAATATCTTTTTCTTCAAACTGAATCTTCTCACCAGCATAGAAACGATCAATTAGTGCATCATCTACAAGATATTGAGTAAATCCTGTAAATACTTCTTCTGCACGTTCTACTATTTGATTAGGAATATAATCTTCAGTATTAATACCAAGAGAGTCACATTTAACTCTCATGTTAATATCTTGAGATACTAGGAATACATTTTTGTTATCGCCTAACTCTTTTATTAGTGTTAAAGTTGCGGCAATAATTTGATTATCCGCATTGTTACTTTCAAATCCAGTTGGAAGAAGAGACAAATCACAAGGAATTACTGAAATAGTTCCTTTGCCTTTACCTAGTTTTGCACCTTCATCAAGGCTACCTTTAGCTCTTAATTCATCAAGAGTACGAATAAACTGTCTTGCATTAGCACCAACACCGTCTTGACGCTTTTTGTGTTTATCAACTTCCTCTAATACTTTTAATGGAATTGCTACGTTGTTATTCTTATACGCGAATACAGCATCACAATCGCTTAAGTATACGTTTGTGTCCAACACGTAATATTTTTTCATTATGTATTCCTTCGCGCCAAATATTCGGCACGATATAAATAGTATTCTAGCGCAAGTTGTCTTTATTTTTTACATATTTAGCGACAAAATCATTCATTGCAATGCTTCCAGCAACAGCAGCATTCATCGAACGAACGCTTCCGTATTGAGGAATATAAACAAACCTATCGCACAATACAAGAGTTTCAGGAGTGATGCCAACACCCTCTTCTCCAATAATAATAAGAGGATTTTCAGGCCATACAAAATCATAAATTGTTTCTGCTTGAGGAACGCTGTTTTCAAGTGCAACAAAAGTATACCGTTCCTTAAGCTTTAAAAGCTCTTCACGGGTCTTTACATTAATTAAATTAGTATAGTGATGTGTTCCAACTGTTCCACGACCATCATATTGCTTACGTCCAAGATAGAACATTTCTCGACCATTCATGGCATTGCAAGAACGTAGAACAGAAGAAAGATTAAAGTCACCAACAAAGTTCTCCATCATCACAGCAAAAGGAAAAGACTTTTGTTGGAGATCGGTCTTTATCATTTCCGTAGTCCATTTAACCAAACGATCATGCTTATACCGATCAACGATGTTACGATTATCATTAGAGTTATTAGTGGTAGTGGTGATTTGCATAGTAAAAACAGATTACTACTAATCTTCTGGTCTGTCAACGAGTTTGTCTTTTACGGCATTTTCAAGTGCTTCTAAAACTAGCTTTTCAAATCTTTCTTGTGACCATTCAGGCCAACCCATTTCACGAACTAAATTAGCTTGAAAATCATCGCTAACATCAAAATGTATTGTTGCTGTACCATCTGGATTATCTACTACTTCTAAAACTTTAAGAGAGCCTAGATTTTTAATATCCATATTATCCTCCTAAAATAACTAGTAACGTAAAAAACCAACGGAGAGTGTAGGATTTGAACCTACGATACCTTTTGAGTATGCCTCGTTAGCAGTGAGGTGCCTTCGACCACTCGGCCAACTCTCCAAATACATAAACAGTGTCTCATGGTTGTAGGTTTATGTAAAGAAAAAAGGTTAAGAAGTAAATAGTCAAAAGTAGCCAAAATGCCAAAGATTTTTTTGGTTACTAGTTAATAATAGATCAACCCCTACTTTTATAGGGAGGAGAGTATAAAATGAAAGGAATAAAAGGATGGATACAACATAAAAAATTAATTGCAGCAACAGTAATATTGGCTTTTATGAGCAGTGCTTGTATTAAAAAATGCGATCCATTGGATCGTTTCACGGAAGGATATGATGCTCGCAGTGCAATGAAAAGCACAGTAAAGATTCATGCAAAACTACTTGGTAAAAGAAAAAACATATTAAGCGTTACCAGCGAAGCTAATGAAGATGAAAAAATTGAAATGTCATGGAGTGGTAGCGGCGTAGTAGTTAGAAACGATTATAAAAGAAAACAAAGCTTATTATTAAGCGTACATCACGTAACCCATCCAGAACCAATAATGTTACGTATTGATGAAAAAGGTATTTATATTGTAAAAGTAGAAAGTTTAAAATTACAAGTAGAAACTTTAGACGGAACAATATGTGAAGGAAATCCAATAGCTGGAAATTTTAAACAAGATTTATCAGTTATTAGCAGTAAGTGTATTGCTGGTGAAGCAACAGAGTTAGCAGACCAATTACCACCAGTTGGTGCCAATGTTATGATTAGTGGTGCTGCTTTGGGATTCCATCCAAAAGGTATTTTTATAGTTACTGACGGACGTTTCATGGGTATTGAACAAGAAAGCGGTGAAGAAGTAATCACTCTTCCTTCAGCTCCCGGTCACAGTGGCTCAGGAGTATTTTATAAAGGTAAAATAATTGGTTTATTAAGTAAGCGTACAATACACTATGAACACATTAGTTTGTGCGTTAGTTTAGAAAATGCAAGAACTCTTCTAGAACTAGCAGAAAAAATCTGGTTATTAGAAAGTGCCTAATCTTCTAGACAAGTAAGGGCGATCAAACCTTTTTCTTGATCAGCGGCCACGGTTTGGCAAACATGTTTTACGAACCGTGGCTGTCTTTTTTCCCATTCACCGTATAAAACATAAGTCGCTACGGTTAACGTATTTAAGATTACTAATACACGAAACCACAGTAAATTATCTTTTGGTTTATTTTTCATATTTGGACCCTGACAGAATCGAACTGTCGACCACGGCTTGCAAAGCCATTGTTATACCGTTTAACTAAGAGCCCTTATATATAAATAGTAAGACGACATCTATATGTTCAAAAAAAGAACTCCCCATGCCGTCACCTGCGGGATTACTGATACTAACCTAATTCAGACCAACGTGCAGATTCAAGAACAATACCTTTTTTCTTTAGTCTATTAGCAAATGGTTTCCAACCTTTTTGTTTAGTATCGTCTGAAAAGAACCAACAATAAGTTTTATTCCAATCAAAACCCTCTAGACCTTGAATTTCTCCTCCACGTTCATACTTAAACTCATAAATTGATGGTTCAGTATAATTGGGAAGTTTGTATTTTTCTTCCATAGCAGCTGAAAAATCAGTAGTATTATAAGTTTTTTTCCAAGTTTGGAATTCTTCTAACAATCCTAATTCTTCTGCTACTTCTTCATTTAATTCAAAACCTACAGCATCTCTAACTCTGAATTGCATAGTTCACCTATTACTTCTTTTCTACAGTTGTTCCAGAGGCTCCAGAAAGGCTACCTGTTGATGGTGCGGCAGAGGAGCTTCCACCTACGGATGGGGCCACTACAGCGGTTTGTGGGGCAACTGGAGCGGCTACAGTAGGGGTAGTTTGAGTAGTTACAGCTGGTGCTGTGGTAGTTACTTCTACTACTGGTGTGGTTGTAGAGGTAGAACCGGCGGCTGGTACGCTGGTCTTGCTGGTGCAACCTACAAACATTGCTGCTGCTACTGCGGTCATTACGAGTGTCTTCATTTTATTTTCCTTTATTCTAGAATTTGGTCTACAAGACCGTACTTCAAGCACTGCTTTGCGTCAAAATAGATATCTTTCTTAAGGATATCTTTTAACAGACTTTCTGGAATCTTTGTACGCTCCAGATAAATTTGCTTAATTGCTTTCATTAAGGCTTTATTATTTTCCATATCATCAACTAATTCTTCAAACTTACCTACCATACCAGAAGAAAGTTGATGAATCAACATATAAGAATGCTTATTAATAGAACGTTTATGCGCCATTACTGAAATAAGTGTGGCGGCAGAAGCAGCCATGCCTTCAATAAGGGAATGTACAGGTGCTTTACTTCTACGAACATAGTCTACAGCTGCAAGACCATCAAATAAACTACCACCGGGGCTATTAATATGAAGTTTAATTTCAGGAGTTGGTACTTCTAATACTTGTGCTGTATGAAGCATTTCTGCTTCACTAATACGAATAGCTTTATTAAGATCTAAAATAGAGCCTTTATTAACTTCGGTATAAAAATAGATATGTCCATCTTCATGTTCTACGTCAAGAATATCTTCGTCCCTTTCTCTAGACTTACGTGTGGGAGCAGCTTCCTTTTGCTTTTCCTTATCGTTATTAAGAGTTTTGCCGAAGACCATATATCACCTAGATTTCCTTTTTTATTTCCACTTCTTGTTTTGGAGGTGGATTCTTAACTGATGGTATCACAGTTCTTTTCTTACGTACAGTTTTGTTATTTTTCTTAAAATCCGCTTCAGTCATTATTGGTTTACGAAATGCCCGTAGCATACTGGTAATATCCATTTTTAATTCTTGATCTGTATAGCCAAATGGATAATTATAATCACTAAAACCTACTGGATTCATGTTTGTATCATAATATACTTCTACAATACCATAGAAATCACCTGATTTGTAAACTCTATAATCCCAATCTTTAACCTTTGCTTTTTTCATTTTTCTTCTCTGCTTTCTTCTTTTTTTCTTTTGGTAAATCTTTATCTGTTAATACAGGATATTTAAAAGCTTTCTTCATTAATTTAAAATCAAACTTTAGATCATCTACAGATTCGCCCCACGGTGGCATAAATTCTGGACAATAGGCTATAATTTTACCATCTTTATAATAAACTTCTGTTATACCATATTCAACATATTTTTTTCCAGTTGGACCAATGCTTTTTTTTGCAATAATTCTATAATTCCAAAAAGAATCTTTCTTAGCCATTATATATTCCTTTTAAAAAACTGTTAACAGTAGGCGTGTTACTACACTAAAGAGCGGGAGGAAACAGACAATATAATCTTTCAGGATTATATCTCTTGTGTGCTTCTATCCCATCGGATAAACCGACTTTCCTATTACCCAACCTCCTAGTACATTAAGATATATTGGAGTTTACCTATCATCGGTGTGTCTACACAACTGACATCAGGTTTTGTTGTGTTTTCTTCGGGCAGAACATCGCATCGCTCCCCGCTGTTAACGGAATTATATCACTAGTAAAGGATTTTGTCTCACTCATTAAAGCTGGCTACTTCTGGGCCTACTACCTACCGCTAACAAGCAGGAAATGGGATTTGAACCCACGACCCTCACGTTGGCAACGTGATGCTCTACCACTGAGCTATTCCTGCAAACTACTTTTATGGTGTTACTTGCCTATCTCCTGTTTTATTTATTGCATATTTTCTCATAGATTGTCCATTAGGGCAGATACAAAAATTCATTCTACCAACAGGAATGTTATTAGGAGTGCTTGTACCATCTGAATCAATTATACCATTATTGCCACATAGACTACAATAACCATTGACAGCATAAAATTCTTTCCAATAATTTGTTACTGCGCTGTTTTTAATTGAAATAAGTTTCATATTTTTTTATATTTGTGGTTGAAGTTGAAATTTGCACTTTTTGTTATTTTTCATACTATTTATTATATATGCTAACATACGAATATTACAGAATCAATATAAAAGAAATAAATAAATACAATTCTAAAGATTTAGTGCCACTTAACTGCTGTGCTTGTCAAAGACTCTATCATAAAAATAGATATCTTGTAAAGAGAGAAGTATTTTATTATAAAACTAAATCAAATTTTTGCTCTAAAAAATGTCACAATGAATTCCGTTTTGTTTCTACTGTAGAAAAATGCAAAAATTGTGATAAAGCAGTTATTAAATTACCTTCAGATAAAAAAAGAGTTAAAAATGTTTTTTGTGATAACTCCTGTGCAGCAACATATAATAACAAACACAAAACTTACGGAATTAGAAGGTCTAAATTAGAAAAATATTTGGAATCAGAATTACGTATTTTATATCCAGATTTAATTATTATAACAAATGGCAAAGATACAATAGAATCAGAATTAGATTTTTATTTTCCTCAATTAAGATTTGCTATAGAATTAAATGGTCCTACTCATTATGAACCTATATATGGAAAAAATAAATTTGAAAAAATAATTGAAAATGATAAACAAAAAATTATTAATTGTTATCAAAAAGGTATAGAACTTCTTGTTGTTGATGTTTCTAAAACTTCTTATTTAACTCAAGAACGAAAGAATTATTATTTAAATTTATTTAAAGAATATATAAATAATTTAAAACAACGTTTAGAGTAGCGGGAACAGGAATTGCACCTGCACGTCCTATAAGGGACACGAGATTTTGAGTCTCGCATGTCTGCTAGTTTCATCATCCCGCCATTATTACAGTGCGAATGAGTGGACTTGAACCACTGACCTGCCGCTTATCAAGCGGCTGCTCTAAACCAACTGAGCTACATTCGCGTATTTTATTTTAGAGCCTGTAGAGGGATTCGAACCCCCGACCTACGGTTTACAAAACCGTTGCACTACCACTGTGCTATACAGGCTTATTATTCAATTCTTCTAATGCTTTCATTCTTTCTTTATGTTTCTTTTTTGCTTCTTTGGTTATTGTATCATGACAGCGGTTACAATAATAGAAAAAACCAACATGTGCGACAGCATGCATATTTGGAGCATGCTGCCAACCACAAGATTTACAGGATTCTTTAATCATTAAAGATGTCCATACATTATATATGCAGCTATATGACTAGAAATATCGTCTACTTTAGGGTCAAAACCCCGCTTTATGTAATAATTATAAGCCTGTGATATTTTATTTTTAAGTTCATTATCTAATTCTAATTCGCTTGATTGTGGAGATTTATTTTGTAAATAAGTAAGTACTTGGTCATATATTTCTTCCATATCTACATTTTCTTCTAAAGTTTTTGTTAATTCTTCTTTAATAATACGTTTTAAATCTTGTTTTGTTATCTTCATTTTATCCTCCTAAAGTTTTTAATGCTGTTTCACTATATTTAACACGTATATCGTGATGTAATTTTGCATTTCCATTAACTCTGCGTGTTATTTCATCTAAATTCCATTCATCTGCTAATTCCAGCAGACCACGTTTCTTAAAATACTCACAAGCAATTTTAGTACTAACTTCTGGATCACATGCCAATTCAGGATTAGCAACTAAATCTACTCCTAATATTTTAGACATGTTTTCATAGTTAGCTCTGCCTGTCAATTGAAGAATTCCACGACCAATAAATTTAGGTCCATCGCCAACTTGTGTATTACCTAAATTTTTTCTTCCTTCATATAAAGTTCCAATTAGTTCAGATTTATTATTAACATCTTTTTTGTTCCATTTGGAAGCTAGTTCTTTGTCGTATCTGAGTTCTCCACTTTCAACGCCAACTTGTCCAAGAAATGCAGCAATCCTTCTAGCGGTATTGATGCCATAGGCAGGAAAAACATTATTAAAAGCTTTAACATAAGTTTGTAGTTTATCCTTTTTTACATTAGGATATATTTTCTTCAATTGCACTTCTGTTATAAGCATTTTCTTGTTTTTCCTTTTTAGTGTAATATGCATCTATTTTATACTTTTTAAGTAGTTTAAAGAAACGTTTTGGATCGATTCCTAACAATTTAATAGCATCCATTTTAGTGTCTGTTGCAGTGATTGAATACTTTAGTAACGCTTCTTTTACTATATAGTTAATACTTCTCCATATAGGAAAACCAAAAAGAGGAAAACCAACTGCTTTATAACCTAATTCTAATTTAAGAGTTATTATTTCTTCTAATGTTAAATTATTTAATAGTATTTCAAAGTATTCATTACTTCTTTTCTCATCTCTTAATACTTTACTAATACTATATTTATTATATTTACTTTTTTTCATGATTGGCAATTCCTAATATAGCATAACCTGCTATATCGCCCCAAGGAGATTCACCAAAAGCGTCTTTTTGATTAGCTATTCTAAATAATTTATCTATTACTCTAATAATAGCAAGAGCGTCCGTATATTGTTCTGGCTGAATACCATTAGGATATAAGACGCTCAAAATTTTATGACATTCAGCAAATGAACTACCATATGCTGCATTTTTTTTATCTACCAAACTACCAATTTCTTCACCAATTTGTTTATATGTTCTGTGGCTCATGGTGAACCACTATAACACACTTAGGATTCTTGGGTTAAAGATTTCTTTTTTTTATCTTTCTTAGAATCTAATGTTTCAACAGAATCACTAACTTTTAATCCCATTTCAAATTCTGCAACAGGTGCTGATGCAGCTTGTTGAATTACTGGAGCAAGAGTTTCAACTTTTTGTTCTACGGGCGCAACTTCTTGTTTCTGTTGAGCTAATTCAAGTCTAAGTAATTTTTTACGTTTTGCTGGATTCATTTTTTATATTCCTTTTTAATATTTAGATTTAACTACAAATTTTAGCTAGTGTAGCTTAAGACCCATGTTCTTGGTTCTTATGCTGGTGGTGTTAATTCTGGAGCTGGTGGTTCACCACCAGTTGGTGCTAATGATGCCTCGCCTCCAGTTAGAGGAGCTGCACCTTGTAGCGAAGCATCTTTCTTTGCTTTTTCAGCCTCATATTCAGGAGTTGTTGGTTCCGCCGGACTAGCTTCTAATTCAGTTTCAAACTTATCAAAATATAATTTAACGTTTGTAATTAAAAAATCATAAAATATTTCGCGGTCTTGTTCGTTTGACAATAGAGAATATGTTTCAAGAATTTGTTTTTGAATCTTTTTAAAAGTTTCAAGAGCAAAATTTCTACCAGTTAAATCTTCTCCTTCTACAGCCTGAAAAGCATCAACGGGATTAGGTTTTGTTTCTTTCTTTTTATCTTTTTCAATATCGATAAATTGTGGATTTGTTTCTGGACCAGTTTTCTTTTCAACATCAGAAGGTTCATCTTCTTGTTCTTTTAATTCTGCCTCTGGTTGATTAGGTAAAGCTAATGCTGGAACAGATGGTTGTGCTGAATCTTTTGTTTTTTTATCTGCTGAAAAATATACTGAAGCGGTTGATAAAAGATTTTGTATTGCTCTAAGAATATGAGCTTTAAATGATTTACGTTGTTCTGGATCGGTTTTTAAATCTTTATAGCCCGATTCCATAATTGGCACTATGCTGCTGAGTAACTTTTCTAAAGCGTTAATACCAGTAGAATTATGCTGAACAGTGTCTTGTTTTTCTCTTAACATTTTACGTATTGTTTTACGTAAAGTACGTTGTTCATTTAATTCATTTTGTAATTCTAATTTTTGTTGCTTTTTTAAGCCTCTTAAAACATTACGAATATAAAGCCTCAATGTTTCTAATTGTTCCATTTTTTTATTTACCTTTTTTTACTAATTTCATTCCATAACCACTAACGGAGGCAGAAGAATTTTTTTTATTTTCTTTTTCTTAATAAAGAATACTTTCCACAAAAACTAATACTTTCTTTAATTATATCATAAATTATATTTTCAGATACATTTTGCTTAGTTTTAAACATATCTAATATTAGTTTAGAAACTGCATTTTTATCAACAGAATCTGGTAAAAATGTTTTAAGTTTTTTTAAATCATCTGTAGATATTGCTTCACGCATGCCAGTGGCGCTAGCTACACGTTTTATAACGCTAACTGATACAGTAACACCAGGTTTAGCATGTTTTTTAATAGAATTTTGATCATATCTTTCTACATCATCATCACCAACAGCCAAAATTATATGTTGTCCTTCTTGAGCAAAATTAGGATTATTTTCTTTATTTTCTATAAATTGATATACAGTTCTTACAGGACTATATTCAGAATCTAAAATACTAACTTTATCAGCAATCCCTTCTGCTTGTAAATATATATTCCATAAATTTTTTGACATTTTAGAAGTAAACGGACCTTTGTTTTCCACATCTCTAGATAATGGAGATATTAATAGTATTAGTTTATCTGATTTTTTTAAACAGTCTTTGACGGTTTTAAGATGACCTTTATGTGGAGGCTTAAAAGCACCAGCAAAAATAGTTATAGTTTCTTGTTTTAGTTTTTTTGCTTCCTTAAGAGCTTCTACATTTCCACGGCCATATTTAAATAATCCTAATATTTGATTCATAGGAGCAAAATTACCTGTAAATTTATATGTTACTCCATCGTAATCAAATACGAATCCTTCTGCAGCAGAATCGACTGTATCTGCTGATTTTAATTTTGTCATTTGCTGTTTTAAAATAGTCATAGCTTCTTCGTTACCAGAGGATTCAATAGCTTGTATAGCTTTTTGTAATTCGCCTCTTAGACGTTTTACTTCTTTTGCATTATCAATAATAAATACGCTTTGTAGACCTTTTAACATTTCAACAGCAAATTCGTTTACTATTAATTCTAAAGGCATAATAGCAGTTTTTAATATTTCTTTTTTGCTTGCTTCATTCAAAAAATGTTCTTTAACAAACTCTATTTGTTCTTTAGAAATTTTTACAGAAATATCTTTAATTGATATTCCTTTTACTCCAAGTATTCTTTTAGCAATATTCATTTTTGCTACTGGATCTAATTTTATTTTTTCTTTTTGTAAAATAGAATTTATAAGAATGTAAACTCTGGCTATCATATATTCGTCTATAGTAGACGAATCGTTTAATTTAAGAGAATCAGATTTTATAAGGCTATTAACAGAAGAAAGAAGCGAATTAATTTTACTATTCGCTTGATAAAGTGGTTTTTTATCACTCAACGCTTTTAGTCTTCTTATCGAAGTAGTTTGAACGCTATAATTATCTTGTTTTATTTGTTCTTGAGTATTAATAATAGCATTTTCTAATTTTGATAATTCTTTTGATAAATCACGACCAGTTACTTTTTGTTCTTTTCTATCAAATTCAATATGTCCTCTTGGATGTAACACTAAGGTTTTAGTATCATAATTAATTACGTTAGGTGTACGAGGATCCATAACTTCTGCATTATAAAATATATTTGTATCTGGACCGAATAATTCTATTTTTTCCTTATCAGAAAGATTATTAACTGCTTTTTCAAAATTTATTATTGCTTCTTTAAAAGTATTTTTAAGTTGCGGATTCGCATGAGAAGCAAATTTAGCGGACATTTGATCTGCATTTAATCCACCAGATTTTATTTCAGATTTGTTTCTAACACCTTTAGCTTTATTTTCCGTAACAGAATAAGAGATCATTAAATTTTGACCATCTGTTTTTTCAGATCCTTCTAATTTTCCTTCAGCGGCGGCATTAAAAATTTCTTTTATTTTTGAAAAAGTTAAATTACCATTATCGTATAAATGGTTCATGTGTCCTGCAGCACCGCCTTCTAATAATAAATTTAACATTATGTTTTCTCTTTATTTAAAATAGCATTATCTAGTTTTTTTACTAATCATTTTTCTCGCTTCAGCAGAAATATTTGTTGGTTCAATAGAAGTTTTGGGATCAACAGAGGCAATAACTTGTGATGACAAAATATTTCTTGAAGTATTAGTAGTCGAAGCGGTGATTCTTGTATTACCTTTATTATTTATATTAACTTTTAATTCGTCTAACAGTTTTGGATTTTCTCGTATATAGGTTAAAGCTTGTTCTCTATTCGTCCGAGAAATATAATATTGTAAATTTTTTTTAAAAATTTCTACATTACTTTTAAAAACATCTATTTTATTAAACAACGCACTACTATTTAAAGTTCCTATATATAGTGTATATGGGCTGTATGTATTTTTTAAAGATATAACTCCAGGTACAAATTCTTTTAACGGCAAAAATTCGTTATTACTATTTTTTCTTGAAAAATCGTAATTAATAATAAATCTAGACATAATTATTTTTTAATAAAACGACGAATTAATTCTTGATAAACCGCATCTTCTCTTTTATTAAACATATCTTGCATTAAACGTTCTTTTTTCTTTATTAATTCTGGATATGGGTGATTATCATTTTCAGATAAATTTTCTTGTTCATTTTCTTTTTTTGTTTTTTTCATATCTCTTCCTAAAACAGCGTCAATATTTTCTTTTGCTTGTTTTTCGGCTTGTTTTTCTATTGAGTCTTCAACCGCTTTTCCACGTTTATATTCATAATCTGAAATATCGCCGTCACCATCTAAATCAGCTTTTTCTTTATTTTTTAATTCTGGTTTTTCAGTTTCTTTTTTTAATTGCTGTTTAGTAGCAGTTGCGTAAGCAATTTTTTCACCTTTTTTTGCGCCATATTGTTTTTTCATAGCAGGCAACATTTTTTTTGCCTTTTTATGTGCTGCTACTGTTTCTGGTTTTGTCATTTCCTTTTTTTCAACCATTATATTTTTCCTCTCTAATTTTTTTGTATCACACCAATCTCTAAAAATCATATTACCACGTTCAAAAGCATCACGTTCCATTTCTCTTAAACCTTCATCTTCAGAAGCGTATGCTGGATTAGATGTTTTAGATAAATCTACTTTATCTGTTAGTCCATCTAGTTTTTGTGCATGATGTACTAATTCATGCGAAAAGGAACGCAAAACATCTTTTGCATGTCTATCTGTCATAAATAAGTATATTTCTTCGTTTTCTGGATCATAGTAGCCAGTTTTACCAAACATATTATCAGCGTTGATTTTATCCTCTTTTAAAAACACGCGAGGGGGCCTATCTAGATCAAGTTCTTTTTTAGCATAATTATAGAACTCTTTTAGATATTTTTTAAAATCTTCTTTGCTAACGTTTTCTAGTAATAGGTCCATAAAATAAAAAAACTACTTACGAGCTATGTCATAAGTAGTTTCTTGAACCTTAAATTTCTAATTTTATTATAGTATTTGGATGTGTATTACTGTTTGTTTTTTATCTTTTTCTTCGTTTTTTTTATTAAATTCTAAATACTCTTGTTGATAATTTGGGAGTTCTAAACGTTTTTCAATTGGTTGTTCTTTTTCTTTCTTCAACTTTTCAACGATAGCTGGAAGAAACATAATGACTCCTTAATGGGCATAAATACCCATTAAAATATTTAGTCTCACCAATCCTCAAACGTCTTAATGTGTTTTATACGCTCTTCTTGAATCAACATATTTTTTGGTTCCATTTCTCCATATGATTCAGGATATTTAAAAACCCATATTTTTTTATATTTTTCTCTACCATCATATAAATCATGAGCTTCATCGTCAATTAAAATACCATAAGAATATACTGGCAAACCAGGTGTTTGAATTTCAACTTTAACCAAGGAACCGGCTTTCATGCTAATACCATAGATTTTTTGTAATCGCCCCCAAGGGCTTCTGTGACTTTTAGATACTGCTCTGGGCAATCTACCATCAGTGCTGCTAAGAAATCGTGCTTGGACGCAATAGACATTTTAGAAAAAACATACGAGATGCGATCTAAATCTTTAGCAGACAAACTATCTGGCATTTGAATTCTTTTTTGCGTGGGGGTCATATGGTTCCTTGTAAGAAAACTTCTTTGCTTCCGAGTACTTAGCCAACTGTCTCCACAATGTAACAGTTCTCTGGCAGTCTGTCAACGCTGTGTGTGCTCTACCTTTAAACTTTATATTAAAATGCCTACACATACTATCCATTGAACTAGATTTCATTATGCCTTCCGTAACTAAGCTAGCACCCATATGCTTTGTGTCAATATAACGAGGAAACTTAGGGCAATCAAATCCATAACGCTTATAATGTTTAGCTATAAAACGTAAATCAAAAATAAGGTTTTGACCAAGCAATAATTCAGATGTATCCCAAATATTATTTAATAAACTAATAACTTCCGAAAAGGAATGAGCATCTTCCCAATCTTTATTGTTATACCCGTTTATCTTTAATGCTTCTAGACTAGCGGTATTTATATTAAATGGCCGAATTTTATATTCAAATTGATTAATTGTTTTTAAATCTCCGCAATCTTCTTGTTCCATTTCTATTGCAGCAATTTGAATAATTTCATGCTGCGACAGATCTAAACCTGTCGTTTCAGTATCAATAACTGTAATTTTCATTTAAAATCTTTCTAGATAGAATTTCCACTCTTGGGGAATATTTTTTTCCAAGTTGTATTGTCCATCTGTTATTTCTTGTAAATACGGCAACTTAAATGGTTTCCGTGGTACTTTAAATAGTTTGAATCCAGCTTCTTTCAAACTTTTATCGCCTTTTTTTTGATTACAAGAATAACAACATGCAACTACATTATCCCACATGGTTTGTCCGCCAAGTTTTTTTGGAATAACGTGATCAATAGTAAAAGTAGAAAGCGATACGTGTAAATTACAATATTGACACTTTCCTTCGTCACGAATCCAAACGTTCTTGCGGGAAAATCTAACAGAATTACGTTTATTGCTGATAAACGATTTCTTAAAAACAATAACTGCTGGAATCTTTACTTGAACTGACGGGGAACGTACAAAACATTCGTATTCTTCAACTACTGAAACTTTATCAGAATAAACAAGCGTAATAGCACGTTCCCAAGAAACAACTCCAAGAGGCTCATAATTAGCGGACAAGGCAAGAACTTTCATACTTATATCTCCAGTTGTCCTATCATCTTACATGAACCTTTCTTCAACGTCAATCTATACTAATTATACTGTTACGTGAAGAACGGATTGTTTAGTTGATTCTTTTGTATTAATTTTTAAATCTTTTACAAAAACAGAATTTACATATCCGCAATCGTTACAAGCAAATATGGGAACTGGAACATAAGTATCTTTTCCATCCTGCATTAATAATCCTGACACCATTTTAATAACAAAAGCCTGCTTCATAACTTCACAACTGCACTTTTCACATGCAACATTTTTTGCATTTTCAACTTGTGTTTGAGTCAAACTCATGTTTATCTCCTTTATAAACTCATAACTATCATACCAGCAAATGCCAATAGAAGTCCTACTAATTTATGTCCCTGTAATTCATTGGACATTATAAAAAATGCTGTGCAATACCAAGCGGCATGAAAAAAGAAAGTTTGAAATACTGATGTAACGGTAAGAGGCAATATTTTTTCTTTTAGCTGATAAGCAAATATAGAGGCGCTTATAAAACTAGTGAAATAAGACCAGTACCATTCAGTATTACCTGCTCGGATTGATTTAGAAAGAAATGCGGCAAATATACCGTTACTTATTAGCGATATTGCGACTAGAACTATTTTAGTATTATTATTCATTTAGTTTACACATTTCATATTCTGATACAATATCTTTAATACCATTAAGTCTAGAATTTTTATGTCCAGCTTTAATAACTGACCAATATGCTCCATTTTTAACAACTATTTTACCATATTTATCTACCTGATCTACAAGAATTCCAATTCCACATTTTAGATTCATATATGGATCAAATACTGTTTTACGTGAATCATTATCATCAAATTGAATATCTTGCGACCAATCAAAATCGCACGACGAACGCCACATTGTGTCAACATATCCTAATTGCATTAGCCCTTCAGCGCAAAGCGGACGATTTGTAACTGGATCGATACCTAAACTTGGCTGTGGAAATCTTGCTTTGGGATTATGACCACTTTCGTACCAAGACATTGCCGCTATTAATTGTCCCCAAACATTTACACGTTGATCACGGCTTAAATTATGATAATTAGGACAAAAATAATTTATATCTTGTGCCTTATCCAATGAATCAAAGTTCTTATAAATCTGTTGAAACGTATGTTCACTCCATTTAACTCTCTTAGGATTTTTCTTTTCCCACATCAATGGCTTCATTATTGGCGTAGGAGTAACCCCTAAGCTCATAAGAGCAGTTAAAAGTACAATTATTTTTTTCATATTAGTTTATATCTCTTTGTAGGGTATTTTTGTATCGCGGTTCTGGTTTGGTAGATTTCCAGTGTGTGATACCCCAAGCCGCGTAAAAAAATAGTGTTATGGCAAGAAAGGCCAAAAAAATAAGTTCTACTATTTCTTTAAATTTTGTCATAGTTTAAATAATCTTTTAGGTTTTGTTTTAATTTACAAACATTTTGATAAGTATAGTCTCTAACGTCAACGCTGTCAATGTCATTAAACCAAGTCACTGTATATAAATTATATGTCGGATCAAAAAGAGAAATATTTATATCTGTTACTAATCCAAGCATAATCCCACCATTAACTGTATGGGCTAGTAATAAATCTCCAATTTTATGCATTATTCTTTTTGTAACGTTAAAACTTCCAGTTGATCATCGTAGAAATAAAGTGGATCAGCGTCTTCATCAAACACTATTTCTACGTAGTAATCACCTGTTTCGCTATTACCATCAATATAAGTAACATAACCGTAGACATCTAAATCTCCACGGGTACGAACAAAATCACCTACCTTTACATAACATGGTCTACGGAATGCCATAATATATAAGTAGTTGAAAGATCAACAAAAAACCCGCCCAGAGGCGCATATCACTCAAAAGCGAGGGACAGAGGCGGGGCGGGTATATAATCCGCGAAGCGGCCTAAAACTATTTTACTTCTTTGCCATCTTTACTACTCTTAATGCTTTTTCTACATGGTCAGCAGCAGTTTGTAATTCTAACCGAGCTGCATTTAGCATACTAGTTGATTGCATTTTGCTTTTAAGAATAGCCAAAACATCTTGAAGATGTTCTATGTCATAATCTGTTAAAGACTTTCCTGTTTGACCGCTTCCAGGTACGCCACCAAGGGCTAAGGGTTTTGGCGTAAGACCAACTTCGTCTAATGATTCACGAATTAAATTGCGTAAGTCGTTTCTAGTTATTTTCATTTTATTTTTCCTTTTATTGTTCGTCTTCGTCACCTAATTGTGATGTACGAGTTTCAGCACTATGTGGATCTGCTTCTTTCATTAAATCTAAAACTTTATTTAGTGTTGATTGTAAAAAAGCGGCTTCGCCACGTTCGCCTAGATTAACAATTGTTTGTTCTAAATCTTGAGCAATTTCTTCTAATTTAGAAGCTAAATGTTCACTTTTTTCTCCATAAGGAAAAACAGGCTTATCATCGATTGTAACGTTCTTTACTTCCCGCATCTTATATTTACATTTAACCATAATTTTCTCCAAGCCCAAGGCGGTATAAGCGCTCCAAAAAGTATTAGTGCTTTTAGACTATTTATCATCCACCTATTATACCAACCTTATGCCTTCCTTTTCTAGAAATTTTAAGAATTGTTTTTGTACAAATTTTGGAAACGGACACATCCATAAATAGCTTGGACCAGCGAAAAGAGATACATAATAATGCAAAGATTCGCTATAAACTACACCATAACGGTCGCGCTCACAGCGCAAACTCTCGCAATAACCGCGAAACTCCCAATAGGCACGCATGGTAAAAACGGCAGGAAGCGGGAATAGGAGATAGGAAAGATAGAAAAGAATTCCCCACTTTTTCGCATCACGCAAATGTACTAACTCATGACGCAATATATCCGCTCCTATCTCAGTACCAATCAATTCACGTGGCATATATACTTTTCCAAAAGCTGTTGTAATATAACGTGTCATGAAAACAGGATTCCAAAAGCGCATAAAACCGAGATAATAACAAGCCCACATAAGTTTACTTTCATCTTTTGGAATAACCGCAAAATCAGGTAATTCACGGGTTATCTCATTTACTAAATCATAATATTTTGCCACAGGTGATGTACGCATGCTCATGTTCCTCCATAAATAATTTTTTATATAACTATAAGTTATCTTCACCGTCCTTCCTATTTTTATCGGTTAACCAAAAAACTTCATGAGGATATGCCATGTATTCCTTGCCAGTACTCAAACTATGCACCATGTACCAAGTATTTTCAATAAGACCAACGTTTTTATCAACAACAATGGCAATATCTTGTTTACGCTTTATGATATTAACTCTCACAAGCGCACCAATTGGTATATGAGTATTTTCTGGAATATCTCTTTTGTTCCCCATAAATTAATTAGTTTCCGAATCAACTTCCACTAATTCTAATTCATATGGAAAAGCAATTATGATTTTATTTTCTCGCATTGAGAAAACAGCGTAATAAAATTCTATTTCTGTATAAACTATATCACTTACAACCATCCCCATCCCACCATCACCATTATCTACGTTTAAATATACTAAATCCCCTATTTTAAAATCTATTACCTTTCTATCCATTCTCCTTTCCTCGGCTTAGTACTTCTATCTCATAAGCGTACCGATATGTCTTAAATGGTCCTATTCCGTCCATGAATTGCATGCCATAAACTATTCCAGCATTAAATTCATTATCTTTATCAGTTCGTTCCCATTCGCTTGTGCTCATTTTGTCTAGAATGATTGCTAGGCGTTTTGTGCTTTTATCTTTTACTAAAGCTCCAATTGCTATTGGATTACGATACTTTATCATTTAAAACCTCAAACTCATGATCAAACATCATAATATTGGTTTCCAATTCCATCAAGTAAACAGTATAGCCGATTTTTTTAGTGTTGCCGTGCCAAATGCGTTCCACGACGATGCCAAGATACCGCTTCGCACCATGAATCTTTATACGCACTAGGGAACCTATAGGAATGCTCTTTTCGTTGAACGTGTCCAAGATGCCTTGTCCTCGATAAATCGTTTGTACGCAAAGCTACGGCCTTTCTGATGCAAATAAAATAGGGTTGCTAACAGTAATTAGCAACCCCGCGAGGATTCGGCATAATGGTGGGTTTTAGATACCCATTTCATGACGAGTTTTTAAATAATGTTCACGTAATAATCCTACCGTTTTTTCATCCGTCATTGACGCGTCATCCCGATCTGCCCAATGTATTGTATATGCAATCATATTATTACTACCTTGCATATAAATTTTTACATCTGCTATGATTCCAATAATATTTTTATATTCCGTACCATCAGCTGTCTCTGTTGCCTTACACATAACCGTATCGCCAATATTATATTTAGGAGTGATTTTCATAAATTTTTTCCGGGGATTTTTTTACTATACCCTATGTTTGCCGCTTTTTCAATCACTATTAAAAAACGAAAAATTCCCATTTTTGGTCCCCGATTTATTTACGACCCTAGCCCTTTTCCCCAAGCATTTCAAGTACTTGGGAGACTTAGATTCCGTACACGGGGGGGTTACTACGGGGGGGAGGGGGAGTCCCCCCCACAGTTAAACCCAAACGCAAATGCCTTTGCATATTGTTTATTGAACCTACGCCTATCAAAAAACTTTAGATGCTCAGGCAGTTCAAACATCAATCGCTGTCCACATTCCCTGTAAAGCCTAAGCCATTCAGAAGGAGGGTGCACACCAGATTCGATAGCGTCACCAGCGATACGAGCAAGACAACCATACCCACGAATAGCATAAACAATATTCTCCCAATCGTCCTTTGGGACAACGCGCAACATCAGGTCAAGTTGGTACTGCTGGGGATGGTGGGTGAAGTTCCACATGCCTCCTAACCTTGAGAGTGTTAGCCTAATCTTTTCTAGTTCCCCGACAATCATTAGAACCTCACAGCCAACCCATAGCAGAACAGCAGGAAGGTAAGGCCAACAATACCAACAGCAACAACACCAGACATGACCTGCTCGTTCAGCTCCTGCATCATAACCTTATCCATTAGTTGTTCCCCTTATCCTTTTTGTTGGTGGCAATAATACAGCTCATGGCAGTATAAAGAAACTTCTCTATCTTATCTTCCTCCCAACCCATAGCACGCAACACGCGCTTATGGTTTTGAAACTGGGGGCTAGTTTCAACGGCGCTAGCAATCTCATCCATTAGTTCAGCACTCCTGTTCCTAGAATCTGGTCTGTAATCATTTTCTGTGCCGTGTAAAGATTCTCCTGATACAGCTTGCCCTTTGGCATTGTACGTTCCAGAGTTTCCTTTACAGCATCCATTGCAGACATCATTGCATCTGCCTGTTCCTGCGTGACTTGGATATGCTGCACGCTTGCCTTACTCTTTGCCATATCAGTGAACCTCCCGCGCAAGGTTGGACTCCACAATCTCGCATGCGTTGTCAAGGTCATTCAGAGACTTTTGAAGGTTGCGAAGAATATCAACAGCCTGACGCAACGCTTCCTGTGCATCAATCTCCCTAGCGTTCATCGTGTAGCACACGGAATCAAGGTCAGGCTTTGCAGGCTCAACCTCAACAGGTGCAACCTGCACAACCTCAAAGCCTACCACAAGCGGAGCAAGAGCAGCATCCACAACGGCAATCGAATCATTAGGCTTCCAGCTATCATCATTCAAGAGTGCCTGAGCGTCTGCAATCTCAGCATAGAACGCAGCGCAATCGGCACAATGAGTGTCAGCAACAGCGGTCACGTTAGGGCAACCGTCAGCAACAGAATCCTTACAGGCGAAAGAGGTCACGGTGTTTTCGTTGGTCATAGCGGTTATTATCTCACAGGTTCGGGTTAGGGTCAAGTACCTTCTGAAGCCGTGCGATGATCTCAGTAATCACATAGGCGTCCGTCCGTTCCTGCAAGTTAAGACGGCCAAGGTATTCATAAATCGTGCCATGCCGTCCAAGAAGATGAACGCGGCGGTTTTCAACATCCACCGATTCAAGGTAAAGAGAAACAATCTTTGTTGCCACTTCTTCTGTCGTTGGGTTCATGGCGGTTATTATCTCACAGGTTCGGGTTAGGGTCAAGGAATCTTTTTTCTACTGTCACCCGCAGGTTTCACCACTGACTGATAGGAATCTGGCACGCTCGATGCACCATGATGCAGAACGCGATTGCATGAGGCAAGCAAAACAGCGCGAACAGGAAACGCATTAGGCCACCGCCCAGATGAAAAAGATTGCCGTCCAAAGGAAAAGAGCCGTACCAGTTACAGCGATTTCAAGGATGGTGTCGAGTGTTTTCATGGGCGTTATTATCTCACGGTTTCTAGTTTTATGCAAGCTTCTTTTTCTTAGGTGTCACCGCAGGGTTTCACTGGAAATCCCAAGTCTCGTAAACATAGGTCTTGCGGTTTCGCACCACGCGCCAACAATCCACGTTCAAGGTATAAGTTCCCCAAATACCACCGTAAGCGTCAGTCTCGTAAACCTTGCCGTCACGCTCGTATCCGTCACCAAACACCTTACCGTCACTGTTCATCCAATAACCAGTGTTGCCATTAGTTTCCTTAACAGTGTTGTGACCGCTCAGAAGCTTCTTCATTTGTTCGTTCATGGTGCATATATTCTCACAGGTTGCCCGAACATGCAAATGTAACCCACGGGTTGCGTCACCCCAGCGTGACACTTGACAAACGGGCGGCTGGGGTGGAAAAATCCCCCGGCGAAAACCACAGAATGTCCTGTAGTTTCGCGGGGTTACAGTTTTAACTATCATCATTTTCTGGATTCTTTAGATAGTCAATGTCCTCAGAATCATATTCATCGTATTTACTGCCGCTTTCCCATGTTACTTCATAAAGGGTCGTCGGAGGGTCAATAATGCCAACCCCACTTAGCCAAATCTTTGTTATTGTTCCACGTATGCCGTCAATCGTAAAAGTGTCTCCAAGCTTATGCTTTTCCATCAATCCACCCATTCCCAACCTTCAGCGGGTGCAATCTCAGACACATTTTTAGTGTATGACATAAGATAAGGTTGCACCTCTGGCAAGTGAACGTCACCCATCTCTTGCTCAAACCCCATCACAAGCGCACACATATTCTTTCGGCTGTCTGGCTTTGGATCGAGGAAGTAATACTCCCAGAAGTTCTTAGTGATACCGTGAGAGTAAACATTAACAACAGTCCCAGTTTCCAACCGACGCATCTTGCGAGCCATTGTGTTTATTTCCTTTCCTGTTAGTAATACCGAAGAACCCAACCGTTAGAAGTTTGCACGATTTCGAAACCCTGCAACTGATAATCGGTGCAAAAACTGCCATCATCCAACAGAAACAAAGACATCAAATCTCCTCCGTGCCGTGAACCGTGTAACCATAACCAACGAGGAACCCTGCAATCTTCTCTGCGTGACTTTCACCCTCTGCCCAAACGCGGGCAGGCTCACCGTGAGGGTCTTCGGCATTGACGCAATGCGTTGCCTTCATGCAGGACTGATTAAGCAGCGCATCCAGCGTCCAATCCTTCCCATTCTCAATCACGATGCCAAGCTGACGGGTAATCATTCGTTTCTTCCTTTCGGTTAGTGTGGGGATAATCTACAGCAGAACGGGGAAACTTGCAACCTGTTTTTTTCTACTTGTCACCGCAGCGTGACACATGCAAGGTCCAGAGTCTCCAGCACTTTGCTGCGATTCTTTACCATGTTAACAGAAAAGTCAAAACCCTGACATGAAACTTCAAACGTGTTGACAATCTCAGTTCCCTGATATTCATTCACGTTGAAGTTCACGGTGTCGATATACTTGTCACCATCCAGCACGTCCAGCAGAACCTCGGACAGAACATAATCCTTTGCAGCGTCCAGCGAAATGAAAGCACCGCGCACGTCCTGATAATAATCACCAGCATCCACCACGAACACAGAAGAAGTCTTAGACATTTTTTGTTACCCTTTCGTTTTAAGTGCGCCTATTATACGCTGGAACCTTGGAACCTGCAAGCTTCTTTTTCTACCCTGTCACCTACGGGTGACACAACCTCTTTCCCTGCTGGCGCTCGGTGCGCTTGACCCACCGCTTCATGTACCGCCGCGCACCCTTGGTGAAATCCTTCATCTCGCTGCGCCTTGCCTTGGTGATCTTGTTCATGGGCAATATATTCTCACACCTTGCCCCGCTTGGCAAGCTTCGCATTTTCTTGTGTCTCCCTGGTGTGACGCATCCCCTGTGTGACACTCCCGCCTTTTCCCTTGACACGGCGGGGGCTGGGAATAAAGCCCGGGCTTTTTCCCCTTTTACTGGGAGTGCCCAACAACCTACAGCTTAGTTACGTCCTTCCAGTGAAACACTTGCTCAAACCTCTGTCCAAAGACAGACGCATCAAGCACAATAAATCCTGTATTGCCATACACTTCCTTAACCGTTGCCTTAATAAAGGCAAACGGACCAGCAATAATCCTAACAGACGCACCAACGGTCACGTCCGAAAGATTAGCAAAAGGGGTGCCATAGTTCTCAAGAACCTCGTCGTGCCGCGCCTGCGCGTTGGTCATGTCGGTATTGGTCATGGGCATATATTCTCACGAAATCGCCTCACACGCAAGCGTGCATCTTTTTTGTGTCACCTCCACGTGACAGTCACCTACGGGTGACACACTGCGCTTTTAGCTTGACCGACACGGGGGCTGGCACTAAACTTCCCGGGCTTTTTTCGTCCCTTTTGGGCAAACCAGCCCCCGCAAACCCTGTCAACAATAACAGGGCGCGGGGATTATGTCTTTAATAGCCAACAATGATGCCACGTGAATCAAGAAACTTATTATATGTATCAAGCAGCTTCGCCTTATTGCGCGGAGCCTTCACGCCATTATGGGCAAGAATATCACGCGCTTGCTGGGCAACGTTAACGCGATTGGAAAACTTCATGCCTGTCTTAACTTCCAGCTTGAGAGTCTTCTGAATGGATAGCAGCATGTAAACCTGCATATGCTCACCAAACACAGCAAAACCATCACTGCCAATCTTTTCGACTCCCATTGTATTTTCCTTTCGATTACTCAGCGGGCTTACTGTCAATAATATCGTTGTCGTCTAGCTGGGAAAACTTAACGCCATTCATCAAATCATCATAACCCTTCTGGGTCAAGGTAATAATATCCGCTTCTCCTGCCCAAGTATCACCATCATCCAGCAACACAATCTTAACCGTTTTTTCTGTCATTCTAGTTCTCTCCAATCACACGCACGATAATGCTGGGTGCGCCATGCGCGCACTTCGCATCAGGGGAAACCTCACACAACTGAGAACACAGAGCGGGCACCTTAGCACTCTCGCTCCAATCCGTCAGCAAATCCCAAAAGTCAGATTGATTGTCAATGCCGTGCAGCTTGCGGAAATCTTGCAGATTAATAATCATTAATAGTTCTCCTCCACGCTCTCGTCAGCGGAATAATAAGGGTTAACAGTTACATCCTTCCGATACTTGGAAAGCTTTTGCACCCTGCACTTCGGGCAAACCCGCGCAAGCGGAATGCCGCGTGCATCGTTGACCCAATAGGAACCATCACCCTTAGTGTGCCGACCGTCGCAAGACATTAGTGCATCCTCCAGAGATAAGCGATAATACCAACAGGAATATACAGCGAGGGAATGAAAAAGATTGCGTTGCTACGATGAATCATTTAAGCCCTCACAGACGGAAGCTGGACAGCGCGGCAGGAAATGGACATGGTGGGCATATCATAGACAACGCTATCCCACATCACAGACACCATATGCTCGTCGATGACGTTCAGAAAAACCCACTGTTCATTGGCATGGCAAACAACAACGTCACCAATGTTCACAGTCTTGCCAGTGTTGTTATCAATGAGAGTCATATATTAAAGCTCCTTAATGAAAGAGTTAAGCTGCTTGATATCCAGCGAATCGTCAAAGAAAGACACTTGGTCAGGCGTCTTGTGGAAGCCGAGCGTCACCATCCACGCACGCAGATTCAGATAAGGATTCCGTCCCTTCTGGTTATTCTTCGCAACGTTGTAGAAGGCAGGGTCACGGTCAATCCACTTTGCCACGTTCTGCGTTGCATCGTTCGTCCACTTGATGTTGTCGTTCATGGGAGGTATATTCTCACAGATTCGGGTTATTGGCAAGCAACCTTTTTTCTGGTGTCACTCTTGGGTTTCAGCGGCACGCTTCATTTCCTCTGCGTGCTGGTCACGGAGGCAAGGGTGACAAACAATCTCACCGATGCCGTCACAATGCTCAACAATGGTCACGCCAGAGATATCGTTCAGCTCGTCGCAGCGGTCGCAGGTCCAAGTGGTGTCGTTCATGGGCAATATATTCTCACAGGTCCGCTCACCTTGCAAGCTAGCTGTTTCTGGGTGTCACCCGTGCGTTACGTCACCCCCATGCGACACCCCGCAGAAAGCGCTTGACAGCGCGGGGGCTGGTAGCAAAATGCCCGGGAAATATTCCCTGTAAAGTTCTTTTACATCATACAAGCCGCCGCAAACCCTAGCATTATTCGCTAGGGCAGCAGCATTAAAACTCTGCATTAGCAAAACTAGTTCTAGTTTGACACTGATTGCAAATCATTGACAATATAACGGTTCCCTTGCGAAACATGGAACCTTTATCAACACTAACGACAAGCATTGAAGCTATATTGCCAACGATTTGCGTTTCACAATGAGGACACTTAAAACTAGTCTTTACCATGTTTACCTTTCAACGGAAATACTTAGACTGTGCATCGGTAAGCTTACGGTTGCCATGATAAACCAAACCGATATTAATCTCGCCTTCAATGGCAGGAATATCGCTCACGTTACCGTCAACATATCCAGCATTGATACGGTCCTCGTCCGTGGAAAAGATACGAGAGTGAGGGAGCGAACGGATAAGCCTGTCGTCATACTTACCACCGAGAGACTGAACGATGCGAAGGTTTGCAGGCTTATCGGTGCCGATATCAAGGTGAAGGCTCTTAGTGTATGCGTAAAAAACAGTGTTAGGGAAAGCACACGCAATAGCCTTCCACGCATCGAGATAATCCTGAGAGAAAAAGTCGCCGCTATCATGCAAGCGAACCACGTTGTAACGCTTAACCAAACGGGTCAAGTCTGCAATGGCATCACCGATAAACCCAAGCTTGCCGCGAGACTGAAACAGGTTAAAGTTATGCATACGCGCATCACGCACGTTTGCCATGAGATAACGTCCCTGCTTCGCATAGCACACGCCACGGCAAGCGTTAGCAGCGGGACAAGTATTGCCACCTTCGAAGGAATAATCGGCAGGGATGCCAAAGCCGAGCACGCGGTAAGACTCACCGCTAGTCTTAACAAGCTTTGCATTGCCCATCGTCCACTTGAGATTGTAGGTCATAGTATTGTCTGCCTTTCGCTTTTTGTTTTTGGTTAGTCCGTCGTTTGAAGTGGACATATATTCTCACACCTTGCGCCGCTTGGCAATCTTCCTTTTTTTCGGTGTCACCCGAGCGTGACAGTAACAGGAAAGTGACACCCGCAACTAAGGACTTGACTTCGCGGGGGCTGGGAATAAAACCCCCCGGGCAATTTCCGCTTTCCTTAATGATTCCGCATGGTTACGCGACTCAAACCCTTTCATTGACGAAACGCTAAACCCATGATATTATTGATGTATTGATTTGTCACCCCGCGTCAGGTTTTTGACGGGAGGTGAAAGTTTTTTTACATTCTGAGCGCGTCATTTTTCTGACGCGTCAGGGTCACGTTGCGTCGACGCTTTGACGCGGTGGCGTCAGCCATTTGACGTATGTTTCGTGGTCAAACCACTTAACATAAGCAGTAAGCGTTTGACCACGCTCTAACATAAAATATATATATTTGTATTTACCATGTTCATAGACAACATCGACAATGACAGACATTGAACTTCCATCTGGGTCTGAGAAAAGTCTACCTATGTTATGGCGTAGTGTGTCCATTTTTTCTACTCTATCACGCTATCTTTCTTTTTGCTACGAATAAAAGCATAGGGAATTTTTTCTTTCTTTACGCTCCAACTCCATCTATCTTTTATCTCTTCTTCTATTGCCCGCAGCACTTCGTATTCAGTAGAATAAGTGTCACTAATATATTCATCCCATCTGCCTCCGCAGCAACTACAATCTCTATAGCTATCTAGATAAACTCCCTCGATAGAGGTAAATGTTTCTACAGCTTGTTCATCATTATCTGCCTCAACGTAAACATGTATAGCTGGAGGCATGAAATAACCGCCGCTATTGTTTTGTCTGAAACGGTAGAACATAATGTGGTCCCCCCCTACTCTACTACTACTCTAGTCCCCTGTCAAGAAGAACTAGCCGCCCCTACCCCATACATATACATATATACTAATATATACTATAAATATACCGCCTAACGGCGGCTGGCTGCACAGGAAATTTTGTTTTTTCACGACCTCCCCCCACCCTACTACGGTAGTGGCAGGGGGAGGCAATCCTTACGGTACTACACGCTCTAGTCTAAAGCCTGACACCCATGATGCATGGTTCGCTACGGCGACAGGGGCACAAAGATAAACATCAGTCTTGTATCTGCACTCCGTAATCATTACCATGCTCTGCTTACCATCAAAAATCATCCAAGCTAGGTCGCCGCGCTTAAGTCTTTTCATGGTTTACTTCTTTCGGTTATTGCTCTGAGCCTTACGCTTCTTGCTTCCAATCTTCCTGCGTCCCTTGCGTGGCCTGTTCTTATGAGGATGTGGCATCTTATATCACTCCTTTCCCTTATGATTTCTCAACGTAATAAGTTCTTCAAGTGCTGCCCTAACATTTTCATCATGCTCGCCTTTGTTGATTCCAAGCTTCTCAAACAGTTGGCGAATGGTTGGACGATTATCACGGGTAAGATACTTAGATGAAAGTACGTCAGACATTATGCCTTCCCCTTGTGATTTACGTTGCCTGTAAAGGTTGCAACAGTCTTAAACTTTACGTTTGGTTCCTTGGCACGAAACTGCATCTGACAGTTCTTGCCTGTATTCATACCGCTTGTAGCCTTCCAGAATGAAAGATAAGCTGCACGGTCAGCGTTAGAAGAAAACTTCAGGACTTGAACACTACCCATCTTGCCTTCGCCTGCTGAGACTCCCGCATATTTAACAGCAGTCTCCTCACTACATTGGGGACAAGTATTTGACTTACCACCTGCCCTGCGCTTCTCAGGGGAAAAGAGATTGAACTGCTCTCCGCACTCAACGCAATCGGTCGCTTTCATGATTACTACTATACCCTACTTCTTCAGAAGGTCAAGATATTTCTGTCGCATCCGTACAGCATCGTTAATATAATCCCACGAAGTAAATAGACCTCCACTACTAATCATCCAATGGATTTTAATCTGTCTTTGACCATGTGGATTTCCAACCTGCATAATGATTCCGCATTGTCCATTCCAATAAACACTGTCGCCAACGTTGATATTCATGACGTTCACTATACCCTACTTGTTGAGGAAGTCAAGGTATATATCGCGGTATTCTTCTACCGTTTCTGTACGCTCCCAAGATTCGGAGGTATCATTCCAAATAATATGATATTGAGGACTAAATGAAGATATTTTATTTACAGTACCGATAAAATATTCTTTTCGTCCATCCGAGAAATAACAAACCCCATCACCGATTTTGATATCCAAGGTATTTCTCGCGCAAACGTACAGCGGTGTTATGGTCCAACCATCCAACTTGTGCATCAGCCCAATGAACATTATACTGCTTACGGGCAATGCTGTCAAGCTTAATATCAGTGACGATGCCAACAATATAATCCTTGGTAGTAATGCTATAGCCCAACAAGCTATCACCTTCGCGGATATCAGACATTATTTCGCTCCTTCCATTGCTTATAAGAAACAAGACCTCTGATGATTTCGTATTCGTTATAAACATATTGTCTGCCCGAAGTCAGGGATTCACAAATGTAGTCATTCCCATGAGCAGCGGGGGAAACAACCATATAAAGATATATGTTTTGTTCTAGGTCAACTCCAACGCTGGGAGGATGCCAATCCATTGCGAACAGCTTGCCGATGTAAGAGTCATTCATGAGAAACATCCTATAACAGCTGTGCCTTGCAGTCAAGGAAAATGTTACGGTACTCTTGGGTAGTTATCCAAGGCGCTTTAGTCCAAACATGAGAATGGTTATACCACTCAATCTTATAGGTGGTATAAGCATCATCAAATTCTACAATCATTCCAATAGAAATTTTGCCCTTGTTATCTCTTACCGCAACCAAGTCACCTAGATTCAGCTTTCTTGTCTTTAACATGGCGGCTAGTTTAAAAGAAACTCTTGAAGAAGTCAAGTCCGAAAATGAGCCACAGGTAAAAAGCAATCTGCGATAGTCCCACGATTATCTCCAGTGTATTATAGATAAAGTCGTCAATCATAGTGGAAGTGGAGGGAATCGAACCCCCTTGTTTGTGAGAACGGTAGATTTACAGTCTACTGCCTAGTCCAGTAAGGCGTCACTTCCATGAGAACGGGCAGAACGAATCGAACGTTCACTCATCTGATTCAAAGTCAGAGGTTTTGCCAATTAAACTATGCCCGTATATCTATAACTATTTGCTCTTTTATATGTTCTTCTTCTGTGACAATTAGCACATACTATATCACATTTTTCTATTTCTTTCAAAACAGTTTGCCATGATGCTAGTCTGATTAATATCGAAACTGATTCTTCCTTGTCTCTTAAATGGTCAAACTCTAATACTACTGCATCTGTTTCTGGACAATCTTTGCATTTCTTGTCTTTAAGATATTCCAGCAAAAGAGTTTTATTTTTCTTTATCGAATCTTTACTTTTGTCTTTGTAATACTTTTTGTTGTTTTGATAGTGCTGTTTAAGATATTGTTTATTACACTCTTTGCAGCAATATTGCCTTGATACTTTACCGTTCTTTCTAGATTTTACATTAAAAGAATCAATTGGTAATTCTTGTTTACAGACTCCGCATATTTTAGTCATATCATTTCCCCTTATAGTATATAGTCTATAGGGATTTGAAACGACTATATATTTCAAAGTCTTTTACACCCCGTAACCGAGTCGAACGGTTTTTGTCGGTTTAGAAGACCAACTAGTAGGTCCGCTACACGGGGCAACTAACGCTGCATTTATCTTCAACATTACGTTTCCACTGTCGCACATACTTTACATGATAATCTGGTTTAAGATAATAATTATTTTCCATTATGTTTGTCGGTGTATACCAATAGACAGCACACTTTTCACCTTTAACTTTTAATACCGTCCCATAACCATTAAACTTATTCCAAACCAAATCACCGACTTTGATTTCCATATGACCCTAGCGAGATTCGAACTCGCGTAATCGCCTTGAAAGGGCGGTATCCTAGACCTCTAGATGATAGGGCCGTCTACATACTACTTGCTCCCCGAGCACGGCTCGAACGTGCGACCCGATGATTAACAGTCATCTGCTCTGCCAACTGAGCTATCGAGGAATAACAACATTTACAACTAGTAGACCGCCACGGTACTGCCCCGTGTTCTTTCGGTTAAAAGCCGAGTGCATCACTAATTAATGCTTGCGGTCCATCATGCTCCCACCCAGAATCGAACTGGGATGCCCTCGCGGACGACAGATTTTAAGTCTGTTGTGTCTACCTGTTCCACCATAGGAGCGTCTACATCATCTATTCTACATCATCTTCTATTCACTTGTCAACTACTTTCTTCTATGGACCTGTAAGGAGTCGAACCTTATCCAAGCACCAATCTAGTGCGACACGTTATAAGCGTGTTGTGGGAGCCATCCCTCAAGTCCGTATTCTTTTTTACATCACCTATTCTACATCACTTCCGCTTCCGTGTCAAGCACTTTCTTTTCAGTTTGTACCATTCCTTCTTTAAGTCTCGCACAACTTCTTGATGAAGGTTTGTAATACTACAATCATTCCATTCAATGACCCAATGGCTATATCCTTTCTTTTTAGTTACCCACCCAATCAAATTTCCTTCTGCCTCTACATCATAAAGCATATCACCGATGTTAATATCACTCATGGCGTCTAGTATATCAATCTTCCCTGCGAGTGTCAACCTTTTTTCTGCACTTCTTTTTATTTTGTTCCCGCTTCTTATCCTTATGGGTGCCGCTCTTGGTAGCACCGTTAATAATAAACAACATGAAGTAGTCTCGGGTCTTAATATCTTTATTCATTGTTTTGTTTTCCATGCTAGCCGCCGCGCTGTGTATATTCTACCACAGCGGGCGCTAGAGGTCAACTAAAAAGGTGCTTCCTCCTTCTTAGAGAGTTTAGGGATAATCGAGTCGCGGTAATACAACATTTCCCGTTCCTCGCAAAGCTTTAGGGCGGCATCACCAACAATGTTAATCTTGTATTCCCTTCCGCCCTTAACCCACGTGGCAACATTACCAACTTCAACCACAGTTGCAAGGTAATAGTTGCCATATTCCTTATAGACAACTAGTTCTCCAAGCTTATACTTGGGAGGAATATTCTGTTGGGCAAGCATCTTAACTGCATACTTGTTTTCACAGATTGCAGCATATTCCTTTTCGCTTGGAATATAGTTAGGATTAACCTTAACCTTATCCGTCGCTCCCTTGTAGTAAGGCGTCTTGGAATAATACTCAATCATCTTATCCCACTTCGCCTTCTTATCTGCATCCCATGCTGCCTTCCAGTTATTACGTGATGCAATATTAGAAGCATCATAACGCTGTTCAACCTTCACAAACGTATCATATTGTCCCTTAGTCAGACCCTGATATTTGGTGAAGCTTTCCTTAATGGAAGTACAGAAGTTTTTTTCCCAATCATTGCAGATACCGTTATTCAGAACGGCATCAATACGAGTGGGGATAGTGACATCCGTAACCTTCTCAACAGGAGTACGGGTATACCGCGCTGCGTACATTCGGTTGTATTTCCAAGTGCTCATGATGGGAAGATAATACCAGAGTGGTGGAAGAAGTCAACAACTTTTTTCTGCTACTTTGCGCTTGACAACGGGGGCTGGTTTTTGATATACTGGTCAGCTGGCATCCATGTTCCCTCTTTTACCAGCTGTGCAATTCGAACACAATCGATCTTTCTATTTTGTGGTACAACAGTTGAATTCATATAGTATACTTCAAATTTCCAGCGGTTGCCATATTCAACCTTCTTAAGACCTTCAATTGTTACAAGAGAACCTCTGTTATTAGACCAGAAAAGCTTTCCAAGATACTTTCTATAATTCCTCTCAGTTACTGTCATTATTTTCCTCCTCGTCAACAGGCCAATGTTGCTGCATTGCTTCTGGAGGAGCGCAATCAAAACACATCAACACTTCATGCGTATCATCTACAGGAACGAAAACAAAATCATCTTCTAATCCCGCCTTATTGCATTGTGAACAACGCCACAGAGACATTATGTTTAATCCTTATGTTAGATACAACAGGCAGGGGGCTTTTCGCCCCCTGCCTTTACCGCATTATATCAGATTACACAGCAGAAGCAACAGTCTCCTGTGCAGGCTCGTTTGTAGTAGCCTTAGACTTAGCACTACGCTTGGCTACAATCTCGCTGTCAGGAGTGGCAAGACCGCCGTTGCGACCACGCAGACCAAGCAGAACACCAGAAGCCTTAAGCTCGTCAATCACATCCAACACATCATCACCAAACTTCTCAGTCAGGAAATGCGAGGGACAGGGACGGTTATTGGTGGAAACGAAAGTCTGCACAGCGGACACAACATCAGAATTAGAGATAGAGGACATATTGTTTTCCTTGGTTAGAGATAACTGCGTTTGGTTAGGGTTAACTGCAATCACTTCGCTTAACTTCAGAAACCATCTTATTCTATTTTGTGCTGGAGGTCAATATCTTTTTTCTAGACCTTGACGATTTTCTTACAGTCCAAACATTCATAAACCTCTGTCACATCGAGTTGATACATATCTCCTGCAAAGCTTTCCGCTTCCTCGTAACCGATACGAACTTGAAACTTGTGCTTGCAACCCATCTTAGCATTCTTTCGGGATTTGGGCAACATCTTTTTCAGCATCTCCTGTTATTACTGGGAAGTAACCATTGTCCCATCTGTTAATCTTATTTTCAAGTTTAATAAAATAAGAACAATCTATGAAATATTGCGTGTTTTTATCGTATGTTCTACCCTCTGTCAATACATCAATGGAATATCTGTATTTGCCGCTCTCACCGTATTTCTTAGCGCATCCAGACAGCATTACGAGAAAATATCTGATATCATATTGTTCTTTTTCTCTATTCCATTCCCTCTCGCTGCTCCAATATAGTCTTCCTAATCTGGATTTATATTTCTTTTCTGTTTGGGTCATACGTTCACTATATCACGACTTTTCTTCTATATCAATAACCTTTCCAATCAGTTGGAGATTTTCTGGAGTGTTGGGCATATATTCGGCGTTATTCCAGTATCTCCGACGAGCAGGACCATCAATAAAATCCTTACACTTCATAGTGTAATCCATTCTCCATTCATTCTCAACCTTGGGAAACAGGGTTTGGATTTTATATGCATACGCGCCAGTGTTGCCTTTATAGCCACTACGCACCATCCCATAAATAAAACAAAGATAATAGGTGTAAGAGTATCCTCTCTTATCGTGATTATAATAACGGTCCTTACAAACAAACAACTTGCCAACATTCTTAGAATACTGCTTTTCGGTCTGGGTCATGGGTTAATAGTACCGCTATCCGCTCCATTATGCAATCAGTTTTTTGGGAGTGTCACCTCCCCGTGACAGTCACCCGTGGGTGACAGGTAGAAAAATATACTTGACAGCTGGGGGCTGGGCATGATATACTGGGAGGTTTATTGCCATTCCCAGCCCCCGCAATGCTATATCAAACATCATTGGTGTTTTGTTTTAGATACTTGATTGCCTTTTCTAACAGTTCTCGCTTTTCTTGTAATAAGCCAATCCCTGTATTACAAGCACGACACAACAATCCTCTAACTTTTCCTGTATCATGATTATGGTCAACTGCTAATCTTTTATTGTTTTCTTTTTCTGGTTCTTCACATATAGCGCAAAGACCTTTTTGCTTTTCATATAACATATCATATTCTTCAATTGTTATATTAAACTTACGCAATAAGTCTCTTTTTCTGGCGGCTAGTTTTACCTTGTCTGGATTGTTATTAGCCCATTCTCTTTTACTAGCATTTACCTCGGATGCTTTTACAGGATTAGCATTTATCTTTTCTCTATATCTCTTATCCTCTAAAGCTTTTCTAGCTTTATATTCTGGATTATTTCTATTCTTTTCTCTGTATCTCTTTTGCGCCTCTCTTTGTTTTTCTTTGCGCTTTTCTTTATCACTATAAGGCATTACTCTTTCCTCCTATACTATATAGTCTGCACAAGAGGAAAGAGTAATACCTTTTCAACTATTCAACTGGAATGACTCTCTCGTTTGTCTTAAACGGCATACTAGAAATACAATCCTTGGTAGTCATCCACAAACGCTGGCACTTGCTAGTGATAGGCTTTGGCGCCTGCATATCAGTCAACACAATATGCCCATCAAAACCCTTATCATTAACATATTTGGTTGGAGCGTCAAAATCAGTACCGCCATACTTAACGCGCTCTTTCCTGCGAGCCATTCCCTTCTTCCAAACATAAACAAGCTTTTCATCAACCTCAGTATCAAAAGGAACCACAGTGAACGTGGCAATCTTTGCAAGGTTGTTTAGTTCAGAGAAAAAGGCTTCCAGCATTTCATCCGAAACAGAACCGCTCTGGTCAATGCTAATGGCAATCTTAGCATGACGCTGCACCTTCTGGCCTGGATGAATATAAGCATATCGCTTGTTGATACGCTTAACTGTGGAAGTCTTAGCAGAACGCTGAGAGGTCTTGATAAAGTAGCGCAGGACCGCACGCCAATCAATCTTGCCTGAGATACGGTCCATGATATCCTTGCGAATATTATGAGACACGGAACCCCAACCATTAGAGGATTTATTTGCCTCCTCCGCTGCGCTTCGCATCATTTCACGCAGACGTTCCTTAGCAAGTTCACGCAAGGCAGGGTCAAGGTTTTCTGCATTCTCTCCCCACTGAGAGTGATCATCGAAAGAATCAGGCTCACCCTCACCACCGTCACCGTCTGGAGAACCCTGTCCCAACCCCTTGCCATTCTTATCGTCTTGCTTTGGCAAATGATTGTAATACCACTCGGCACTCTCAAACAGCGGCAAATCCTTGAAAGGACCAACGCTAGGGATGCAAGCCATTGAGGGCAGTTCATCCTTGATATGGCTATTGATTGCAAGGTCAGTTGCAATATTCCACTTCTTAGACATCTTACCGTCTGGCATACGGTCAGTAACGTGACCGAAAACCAAATGATAAAACTCATGCTTGATAACGCCTGCCCGCTGCTCTCGCGTCAATCCCTGAAAGAACTTGGGATTATACAGCATTTCAAACTGACCCTCGCTGGTAATACGAACGCCAGCGGTAGGGATTGCAGGATTGGCACGCTTCTCAACGTGACGGGAAATCTCAGCAAAGAACGGCTCATTCTGCAAGAGATTGTAGATATAGCGGTCAAGGTCAAACTGCTCAGTCTCGTTAGACATACTGTTTCCTCCATCAGCGAGTTATGGATACATAGTATCGCATCCTGAGATTTATGCAACCTCCTTATTTTCGGTGTCACCCAAGAGTGACAGTGGATCCACAGCCTTTCGGTGAAACTCCTTGCAAGACACCAGAATCCTATTCCTATCATTAACTCCATCAACGTTATCTAGATTATTCTTTACCACATCCATGCTATAGTGGAACCATCCACCATGCCTTTCAACATCATTAATCATTACCAGATTCTTAATCCAAACCCATCCTGTCTTAGCACCTCCCCATTCTCTATGAGGATGAACAAATAACTTACCAATATTCTTTCTATATTTCTGTTCCAGTTTTGTCATATATTTGGGCGGCTAGGCAAAGGCAAACAACAAAAGCGGGGGAGTCATTCAACCTCCCCCGCATTGTCAGACATTACTTCTTGGCAGCAGGATTCAGAATGGTGATGATACGGTCGGAAAGCTTCTCGTGAATCTTAACCGTGTTCTTCACATTCTCGCTAGACATAGCACGCCAGAACTTCATGCAAACCTCAGACGGCATAAGGTGTGCATACTTGCAAATGGCGTCAATCTTTGCATCGGTCAGTTCCTCCTTAAACAGACCAGAGGCAACAAGCTTGTCTGCCATAGCGGTATGGTCATTGATGCCCCAATCCTTAACCTTCTCAAGCTTGCCGTTGAGAATGTCGTCAACAGTCACCTGACGCTCATACTTATCAACGAAATCTCGGAAAGCGACGGAAGCCTCAAAGCCAACAAAGGCGCAACCAATCTCATAAATAGAGGAAAGATTAGCCTTTGCATCCGTGCCAAGGAATCCCGCATGGGTCAGACACTCGTTCAAACGCATCCAAGAACGGCGGGAAGGATAAACCTTGTTAGGCTCAAACTCACCCTTATGCTCAAGGTGCCCACGATTCTGATTGACGAAATCCCAAATCAGACTGTCTGCGTTAGTCTTTGCAAAATCAAGCCAATCATCAACGGAAGGTTCAAGGTCAAAGACAGTCCAACGGTCCAACTCGGCAGGGTCCATCTCACCCACCTGATACTGTGCCCCATGCACACCACCGTTCACAGCGGCAAAGATTAGCGTCTGGGGATGCAGCGTGTGACCGTTAAGCTTGCGGGAATCCGTCAGCTCGAAAATACCCTGACGAACCTCAAGCGTAGCACGGTCAACCTCATCCAAGAAAAGGACGCGACCGTTATCACAGCAATCCTTAAACCAATCAGGCGGATTAAACTTGGTGCTGTTACCATCAATAGACGGCAGACCAATCAAATCACCCTCAGTCATTTGGGATGCCCGACGCTCCACAACCCTCATACCACGCGCAGCGGCAAAGGCATACACAGTCTCACTCTTACCGACACCGTGACGACCGCGAATAAGGACAGGCTTCTTGACAGCGGCAACGTGGGGAACAACCTTAAGGAAAGTCTTGAAATCAACAGCCATTGTAAACCTCGTTTGTGCTATACTGCGTTGGTGGTTAACTGCGACTTGATGAACCTATTATGCCACAACCACCCGAAAGCGCAACCCCATTTTTCAGGCTGTCGCTTTCGGGTGACACCCGCTAGAAAAACTGGTCTGCTCCGCTCAATCCATCCAACCAATCAGCGGGAACATAAGACATGATATCATTACGCCTAGACAACACACAACAGTTGCCCCAACCATCATATTCAACGTTTGGGATTGGCGGACTACCAAACCACATTTCACTATTCCAGTTATTTTCCTCTAATCCAAGACGTTTAGCTTGAATAGGACGATTGGACCTGCGCTTGTATTGAATCTCATTCCAATCAATGTGTGTCACCATTCCAATCTGGTCTGGTTTTAGATTGTCCATTCCCTTATCTGCCCTTGCCGTATGCGTGACAAGGGAACCAATAGACAACCCATTCTGGATAAGAGTATCAAGATATGCTTTCCGATACTTCTTATTCTCGGCAACATATTCTGCAATATCCTTAGTCCGCTTCTCGCACTTACGCTTGGTATGTCCTGCGTTGTAGCAGTACGAGCATTTACGAGCAAGATCGCCTGTCTTATAGCGTGCCTTAGTCTCAGGGGATGCCTCTGGGCATGACCGCTTATTGTGTCCCGCTTTATAACAACGCTTGCAATACACTGTCCGCTTGCCGTTCACCCATGCCATTGTTTTTCTCTCCGTGGTGCGCCGTTGAAGATGTACCCATAATACACCACCTATTCCCTACGTCAACAAGTACCCCCACACCCTGT
>JACCDG011325533.1_pt1 | contig 71699 bp, 76 predicted proteins | sample 7442471 | NCBI WGS metagenome assembly JACCDG01 (sample SAMN15323444, study PRJNA562643) | freshwater metagenome | isolation source: river surface water | place: USA:Blue River Watershed | collected 2017-08-17 | reverse complement strand
TATTCAACTCAGTAGTACCTTATACGAGCATTTGCATTTACGTTACTCTTCGTGGCATAGTGTCACTGGGAAATTCCACCAACTTTCAACTTTATTCGCAATAAGCGAGAGGGGGATCTTATGCCACCGGCATACATCGTGTTCATTGTAACGGCGCTCGGGCTATTCGAGCTCTACTGGCCATCCTTCTGCATGCAGATGGGCTGGGCAGACCCAGGAAGTCCAGAGTGTGAAGCTGACAAGCTTCGTGCTCTGCAAAAGGCTACTCATGAAAGCTTTTTGCTGGCTTCTGTTGTGGTGCTTGTAGGTTCCTTGGCTGTGTCTGCCTTTACAAACCACGGATTCCTTACCGAGTGGGGAATCCTCAGTGTCATCCAAGTACTGCTGTGGCAGATACTATGGAGCAATTCCGCTGGGATCACCTATGCGGATATCTGAAGGTCTCGATCTTCACGACCAAAACCCCGACTTGCTCGGGGTTTTGTTTTTGTATAATAGATAAGCACTTGTGCGGTTTCATCTGCACATACATTGAAAAGACCCCTTCACGGGGTCTTTTCAATGTATGTGCACCCGGAGGGACTCGGCGTCCGCTAGTAATTCGCTCACGCTCATAACTAGCACCTGCCCGGATTTGCTGGTTCGCTTCATTAGGAATAGGAGCTCACATCGCAAATCTTTCTCGTCTCTCTGGATTGCGGCCAGACATATTAAAACCTAGTCTTTTGACTAGGTTTTAATATGCTGGTGCACCCGGAGGGACTCGAACCCCCGACGACTGATCCGAAGTCAGTAATGATATCCACTTCACCACGGGTGCGGTGACGATTCCGCTATCATACGTTTATAAACGGCAAAATGCAATGCAAAAAGGTCTAAATATCTGCTACAATCAAATACATGATCGTTCGTAGTGAAATCCCAAAAGAAGTCCAACATATCGCCGATACCCTCGAACATAGGGGTTTTGAAGCATATCTCGTTGGTGGTTGTGTGCGAGACCTCCTCATTGGAAAGAAGCCAAAGGACTGGGATATTACAACCGACGCACATCCTACTGAAATCGAGAGTCTTTTCCCGGATACCTATGTAAACAATGATTTTGGGACCGTAGGAATAGTCAATAAAGAAACTGAAGATCCCACTCTCACTGTCGTCGAAGTGACACCATACCGTACAGAATCAGAATATTCTGACGCTCGACGCCCTGATTCGGTGGAGTTCGGAGTTTCGCTCACAGAAGACCTCAAACGACGTGATTTTACGGTCAATGCGATTGCGTACCGCCTTAAAGACGAATCAATCGTTGATTTATTTAATGGGGCAGAAGATATTAAGGAGAAGCGACTTCGTGCAGTAGGGGAGCCGACGGAACGCTTTAAAGAAGACGCGCTCCGCATGATGCGTGCTGTACGACTTGCTGTTGAGCTTGGCTTTGTAATTGACGGGGATACTATGACCGCAATTACTGAAAATGCCTCAAATTTAGGCCGTATTTCAAAAGAACGTATTCGTGATGAGTTCACTCGAGTCCTCGAATCAAAGCAGCCGATGCAAGGTATTATTTTCTTTGAAAAGCTAGGCCTTCTGCCATTTATTGCCCCAGATCTACTTCGTGGTATTGGTGTGGAACAAAATCAAGCACATGCATACGACGTATACGAACACCTTCTCCGTACCATGCAACATGCTGCAGACAAAGACTGGGATTTCGACATACGTCTTGCAGGACTTTTCCATGATATTTCTAAGCCTGAAACACGCCGTTGGTCTAAAGAAAAGAATGATTGGACATTCCACGGACATGAGGTAGTAGGGGCGAAAGTCACGAAAAAAGCACTCCAAGACCTCAAATTCCCTCGAGAAAAGATCGATCGTATTGTTACCCTCATTCGCTGGCACATGTTCTTTTCTGACCCAGATCAAATAACACTCTCTGCAGTACGTCGTACGATTGCGAATGTGGGGAAGGAGAATATCTGGGACCTACTCAAACTTCGTCGTTGTGACCGTATCGGTACTGGAAGGCCAAAAGAACAGCCGTTTAGGCTCCGTAAGTACACCGCAATGGTGGAAGAGGCACTGCGTGATCCTATCTCGGTAAAGATGCTTAAGATCGATGGGTCACGCATTATGGAACTTACTGGTGAAAAACCAAGCAAAAAACTTGGAGATACCTTAAATGCACTTCTCGAAGAAGTACTTGATGATCCACTTAAGAATACGGCTGAATATATGGAAAAACGAGCACTCGAGCTCATGAAACTCCCTGAATCAGAGCTTGCAAAGCTTGGGGACGCTGGGAAGATAAAAAGGGAACAGGAAGAAGCGGCTGAAATCGCTGAGCTTCACAAGAAGAATAAGGTTTAAATAAAATCCCTTCAGAGACCTGAAGGGATTTTATTGTATATATTAAATGATATCGGAAATATGCATAAAAAAAGCCCGAGGGATTGACTGCTGAAGTGCTCAGCGCCCAATCCGTCGGGCCTTTGTTTGGTCTTGGTCTTCTGTGTGTTCTTGGTCTGTTCTGAATCAAATGTGGAACTATAGGTTCCGGTGGACTGAGTCAGAATGACTCTCTATCCTAGTTATGATTCGTTTAGTTTTGGTGATTGTTGTTTGAACCAAAAGTGGTTCTTACGATCCTCACCTGTGATGTACTTAGAGTTTTTTTTGGAGGTATTAACTCGATTTTATAATGATCTCTTTAAGGGGTTCCTCCGGAGTTCTAGACTGAAGTTTTCAGTGCAGAATTCCGGAGATACCTGCTCGCCCTTGCTGGGCCTTCCAATATAGTATGTCCTTTATAGGGTGGTGTAAAGGACATACGTGTGGATAATTGGGGATAACTAAAATAGCAATGTCCTTTATAAAGGACATTGCTATTTTATGGCTTATTTTAAATGTATTATCTACTTACACATCTATTTCAATTGATACGGGGCAGTGGTCACTCCCTAATACACTTGCGTGAATATTTGCTTTTTTTATAATCGGTGTCAGTGTTTTTGATGCAAAAACATAATCAATTCTCCATCCCACATTTCGCTCACGTGCTCCACCCCAATTTGACCACCAGGTGTAGTGTCCATTGTCTTTGGTAAAGATTCTGAATGTATCCACAAAGCCTGCATCAACTATATTCTGGATTCCATCTCTCTCTTCTTGTGTAAATCCTTTCTTCCCTACATTTTCTTTTGGGCGGGCAAGATCGTTTTCTGTGTGTGCAACATTAAGATCCCCACAGAAGATAACTGGTTTCTCTTTCTGAAGCTCTTTCATAAACTCGAGATATGCAGGGTCCCATGCCTGTCGCATCGGAATACGGGAAAGATCATCTTTTGCATTTGGTGTATACACCGTACTCAGAAAGAAGTTATCGAATTCAAGTGTGGTAACTCGTCCCTCCTTCGTGGTATCACCATAACCATCAGCGAGTGCATACTTTTGTGCAATATCGGGTGGAATACCGAGAATGACATGATTTGGAGCCATTTTAGTAAAAATTGCGGTGCCGGAGTAGCCTTTCTTCTCTGCAGAACACCAATATTCATCATATTCTGGAAGATCTACTACTACCTGGTCTTGATTGGCTTTTGTTTCCTGCAAACAGAGTATGTCGGGGGCATATTGGTCAATAAAACGTGCAAAGTCGCCCTTATTGATAACCGCTCGAATACCATTCACATTCCAAGAGAAAATTTTCATAGTACCTAGTGTATCAATAGAGAACAATAAATTCGAGTTTGTGAATCACAGCTATCCATCTTTGCTATACTTTCGTTATGTCAGAAAAATTTGTGTATCACGGCTCGCCAAAAGTATTTGATGCAAAAACCGCCAATCCAAGATTAAATCAAAGAGTCAACGAAAAAGGCGAAGTAATTTTCAATGAAGAATCTTTTCATGCCACCCCACATAAATGGGTTGCTTTGGCATACACATACATTCAAAAACCCATCGTAGGGTTTGGTGAGGAAGCTGTCTATAGTATGGGAGTTAATCTAGATTCTTCTAAAAAGGAGGTGGCTATATTTGGAATAGGTTCGTTAGAGGAGAGTTTGACTATGTTATATGGAGAGGGTGGCTATTTGTACCATTTTGATAATGGAGATTTTATATATAAAGAAGGTCTAGGTAGTCTAGAAATGATAGCCACTTCTCCTACCGCACCAGTACATGTGGAAAGAGTTGATGACCCCGTAAAGGAAATGAGAGCTCTCGGAGTGTCTTTTCATTTCATTGATATGTCTGTGCATCCTGACACAAATGAATCAAATTGAGTTTCGCGATGTATAAACTTCTAAAATCGTCCCGTACTATCAGTTACGATAAACTAGTCATACAATTCAGTACAAAATAGTTCGAATCGAAGGTGTGATAATATTTTTCTATGAAAGAAGATTTTCCTACTCAGTCACAAAACCCTGGGAACCCCGAAAAACTTAAGCTCGAAATAACTAGAGTGACCAGTGACACTATTCACGAACTTGAGAGTATACGTAGAGCAACAGATGACAGAATCGATGAAAAGAAATTCAAATGGGAACTAGACTATTACGGGGCAGGGGGTGATCACACAGCATTCTTGATACGCGACAATGGTAAGGTTATTGGTTTTGTTGAGGTGGATGCGGTTGCAGATTACATCCCAAAAGGAGCCGAGAGAGATCATTGTGCAGATGAGCAGACGTTCGATAATTTAAAAAGTTGGGCACGTATTGGCCGCATTAGTTTGTTAGATGAATATAGGGGGCAGAAGATCGGTAATACGTTACTTGATCACGCTGAAGCATGGGCTCGTAGCCACGGGCAGCAGGTCATATGGCTCGATTATCTTGCAGCGAAGAAAAAACTTGAGGAATTTTATATTGGAGCAGGGTACGCTACTTTCATGGATTTCAAGGATGGAGACCGGGATAGATTACGAAGAATTGCAGTGAAGCGTTTCTAAATTAGTTCTAACGTCGTCAAAGACGGCCATATACTCATAACTGTTCACGGCAGTATACTTTTCCATACCACGTGCGTGCTACCATATATGTATTAGTGGTAGATACATAAATTAATATGGCTGAGCGAGTAACACACAAAAAAGAAAAGAAGAAACCAAAGAAGGATTCTAAGAAATAACAAAAACAGTGTCCCTAGGGACACTGTTTTTGTTATTTCTTTATAGTGAAGAAAAACCACACGCTATTCCAAAATAGTCAAAAATGAGTTAGTCTTACTCACCTATGTCACGAGAAGCCGGTCTCATCACATTTAGTGATGTCACATTTGAATACACACACAACAAGCCAATTCTTACTGGGGCGAATTTTGTTATCCGCCGCGGAGCAAAACTCACCCTCATGGGGCAGAACGGTGCAGGGAAGAGCACCATCTTTGGACTCATTACCGGGGTATATCACGAAAATAGTGGGGATATCAATATTATGCCACGCACGACGATTGCAGTGTCACGCCAGGTTATTCCGCGCGACGAACTCGACCTCACCGTACGTGAGTTCTTTCAGAAGTGTTTTGCTGAGAAAGTCTACGATATTGATCCTAAAATAGATGCAGTGCTTGAGATCGTCAACCTCGTCGCACCTCACGATCGTATCGTGCGCTCATTCTCTGGGGGTCAACAGGCACGACTACTTCTCGCATCCGCACTTATTCAAGACCCTGATCTCTTGCTTCTCGACGAGCCAACAAACAATCTCGATGTCGGGGGTATTGCACATCTCACTGAATTCCTTCGCTCATACAAAAAGACGGTAGTGGTGATCTCCCACGATGCTGATTTCCTCAATGCCTTTACTCACGGCGTTCTCTACCTTGATGTACATACTCATACAATTGAGCAATATGACGGAAACTACCACGACGTGGTTCGCGATATCGCCGCACGTATCGAAAAAGAAAATCGAAAGAATGCGCAGTACGCAAAGGAGATTCAAGCAAATAAAGACAAAGCAAACTTCTTTGCGATGAAGGGAGGTAAGATGCGTCTCGTTGCTAAGAAACTTCGCGAAGAAGCGGAAGAGTACGAAGAGAACAAAGTTGATGTGCGGAAAGAAGATCGAACTATCCGTCCCTTTACAATCGACATTCCGAAAGAACTTCCACCAAAAATTCTCACTATTTCGTCATACAAGGTTATTCGTAACCACAAGCCAGTGGAGCGAACCTGTGACATAACACTTCGGAAAAACTATCACCTCCAACTCGTGGGACCAAACGGAATAGGGAAGAGTACACTTCTTGAGTCTCTTGCATCTGGCCACGCGAAAGGTGAGACGATTGCACCGAATGTGAAAATCGGGTACTACCGACAAGATTTTTCAACACTCAACTTTGAAGATACGGTTTTTGACGCACTCATGGGAGTTATGGAAAAAAAGATCGAGGAAGATATGCGCTCAGTTGCAGCAGGCTTTCTTCTTGGACGTGACGTCATGCAAACACGAATCGGCAGTCTCTCAGAAGGGCAGAAGGGGCTTGTCGCATTCGCGCAGCTCGTACTCCTCAAACCAGGACTCCTTGTACTCGACGAGCCAACAAACCATATCAACTTCCGCCACATTCCAATTATCGCTGAAGCACTTAACAAATATGAAGGGGCAATGATTCTCGTTTCTCACGTACCAGACTTTGTTGAAAAGATACGTATTGATGATGTACTCGACTTAGGGAAAAAATAGAAATACATACTATAAGATTGGTCATATGAGCGCGCGCCTAGGCGCGCGCTTTTATTGTCTCGTCGTATAGGAAATGCTATAGTCGCAGACGGACAAAGTCGTCCTTTTTCTAAACTTCGGAGGGCGTCATGCTCACTCAACATCCCCTTGAAAACCCATCACTGGCACCTTTTGGGCTGGTGACGCTATTTCGATGGAGACGCCTCGATTGCGAATTTCCACATAACAGCGTGCATGAGGAAGTTGTCATTGCAAAACTCTGGGAAGAATGGAATCGCATCAAAGCGAGTCACCCACTTCCTGTGAAGACAATCCTGCATGACCTGATGCAAGAAGGATTTCCTCAGTACGAAGGTGATTTCACGTTCGAAGGTATACCATACCTGACCCGAGACATTGTGCTGCTTTCGAGCACTATGCAATGGTTCGGCACCAGTGTGGGGAGATGTTGCCTCGACCCTGATCGCAATCCTGACTATCCTCCCGCGGAGGAGTTCCAAGTCAAGCTTGCGCGAAGAGAACGAGGTTTCCCTGAGGACATGCCTGCATTCTTCGCTCATGTATGTACCGACGTTTGCGGTACTGCATATAGCGGTGGTGGCTGCGCTTTCAACCATAGTGACGCCTCGCCACGCGATCGTGCGGTCATTGACAGTTTGCTTCGCTGGCTTGGCAGCGATGAAGGTCGACGCTTCGTTGAGGAATTCAAAACCCGAACGAAGCGGCTCTGGGATGAAGTAGATGCGCGTAGGCGTGCCGATACAGAAAAACTTTTCGCCAACACTGCTTGACCAAGCAAATCATTTGGCATGGCCGCGCGCAAGCGTGGCCTTTTCCTTGTATACTTATATATATGAATGATGATATCTTAAAAAAGGAAAATCCAGAACTATACAAGATAGCTCGAGAAGGTGAGACTGAAGAAGCCTTCACCGGTGAGTATGTACATACGGAAGAGGATGGTATGTACCATTGTGCAGTGTGCCATGCGCCGCTTTTTTCATCCGAGACAAAGTTTGATAGTGGGAGTGGATGGCCTTCATTCACCGATCCAGCAATTACTGATGCGGTCAAACTTCTTGAAGACGATAGTCATGGTATTCGTCGGACAGAAGTACGTTGTGCGAAATGTGACGCTCACCTTGGGCACGTGTTCCCTGATGGGCCAATGAAGAACGGGAAGGTGTGTGATCGATTTTGCATTAATAGTATTTCCCTTGATTTACAAAACAATGATTAAAACTGCAGTATTCGCAGGTGGGTGTTTCTGGGGCTGAATTAGTTTGGGAAACTAATTCAGGACCTTGCCTGATATTTTTTGAGGCGATGGCCGAAAGTAAAATGTCGGCAAGGTGTACTGCTTCTGTAAGAAGTGGCGGAACTCTGTATAATGTCAGTATGATTAAAACTGCAATACTCGCCGGAGGTTGCTTCTGGGGTTTAGAAAACCTGATCAGAGAACAACCTGGCGTTCTCGAAACCGAAGTTGGATATACCGGTGGAAAGAATGACAACCCTACTTATGACTTTCATCCTGGCCATGCAGAAGCGGTCAGCATCACCTATGACGATACCGTCACTTCATACAAAAATTTGTTAGATTTCTTTTTTCAGATTCATAACCCGACAACACTCAATCAACAAGGAAACGACCGTGGTACTTCCTATCGTTCAGCAATCTTTTATGCGAACGAAGATGAGCGAAAAGAAGCAGAGGATTTTATTGAACGCGTGAATGAATCGGAACGATGGTCTGATCCTGTCGTCACCACACTTGAACCATTCACTCGTTTTTGGCCAGCTGAAGACTATCATCAGGATTATTTAGTGAAGAATCCAGGTGGGTATACTTGTCACGCAATATACTTCGATTCGTATTTGAAGTAGCTTTGATACTGTCACCTCTTACAGAGGCTGTACACCTTTCGCAGAGACTGGCCCAGGCCACCCTCTCTTATCTTCGACAATTCACCTTGTGCTCAAGGTCTTGCGAAGCTGCACTCATTCGCTTCTCACAATTTACTTCGATTCGTATTTGAAATAGCGTTCGACTACGTTGATTCGTTATCGTTCATTAGAACGCCTAACAGGAACTGGCCCAGGCTACCCTCTCTGCCTTTGTCATTCACCTTGTGTTCAAGGTCTTGCGAAGCTGCACTCATTCGCTTCTCACAATTTACTTCGATTCGTATTTGAAGTAGAACACTTCTTCACGTATGCTAGGCTACTATGACTACACCTATACTCTGCATCTATCACAAAGACTGTATTGATGGCACTACCGCAGCTGCGGTAGTGCTGAGGAAATTCCCAGACGCACACACATTCCCGCTTGGGCATGGGTGTACGGAGGAAGAAATTGAAGCCATTATTGCTACGGCGACTCTCGATTCACACATATATATAGTAGATGCATCCTTTGGAGCAGAATACCTCCTCGAACGAGGTTATTCGGTGACGGTTCTTGATCATCATATCAGTGAACACGAGCGCATGACCACGCTTCAACAAAAAGAATCAACACTGACGTACATCTTTGATAATACGAAATCAGGTGCATCACTCACCTGGACCTATTTCTTTCCCGACGAACCATTGCCACAACTCATTCTCCATGTCGAAGATAGTGATCTGTGGAAACAACTCTATGGAAGAGCTACTGAGGACGTAACCAACTATCTTTCTATATGGCGTAACAACCCGGAAAAGGTGCGAACTTTTTTTGAAAAGCCTGTTACCGAAATACAAACATATGGTTCATATATCTCTGAATACATAGCGATCGAAGTTGCAAAGTACATCACCAAAAAACCGCTCATACTCTCTATTGGTCAGTATTCTATACAGGTATACAACATCACAAATCATCAATCAGTGTGTGGACATATTCTTTCTACTCAGACCAACAGTGCAGTAGGACTATACTCGATTGATGGTGACTCTGTACGCATAAGTTTCCGTTCACTTCCGAGTCATACACCATCAGCGTTAGACCTTGCACATATATTAGGTGGTGGAGGACATCGGGACTCTTCCGGCGCGCGTATGCCTCTCCAACAATTTGTGGCACACATAGATTCTCTAGAACAAAAATAAATCGAAGTAGTACGGTGTATACTGGTAGTTATGAATATGGATACATATAGTTGGTACCAGACACTTATTAAACCGACATGGGCGCCACCTTCTTGGCTCTTCGGGCCAGTATGGTCAGTCTTATATGTCATTATTTTTGTGACGTATGGGTACGTGCTCTACCAGGTGATTCAAGGAAAGCTCCCACGCATCGTGGCGCTCCCCTTTGTACTTAATCTTGTGTTTAACTTTGCGTTTACGCCAATTCAGTTTTGGTTAAAAAACAATGTCCTTGCAACTGTTGATATCTTGTTGGTGCTCGGTACGCTGATATGGGCGCTTGTCCTCATTTACCCGCATATACGGATCATCGCGCTCCTCAATATTCCATACCTACTATGGGTCTGCTTTGCTACAATACTCCAGGTTACTATTACGATTTTAAATCTTGAAACATTATGACAACACTCTCTACAGGTACTGAAGCGCCAGGATTTTCGCTTCTCGATCAAAATGGAAATACTCACACATTGCTCGACTCACGAGGGAAGTGGGTACTCTTGTACTTTTATCCAAAAGATAATACGCCTGGATGTACCAAGCAAGCCTGCGCCATTCGTGACGAATTTCCAGAGTTTCAGTCACTCAATTGTGTTGTTTTTGGAATCAGTACCGATTCAGAGAAGAGTCACAAAAAGTTTGAAGACAAATTTGCACTGCCCTTTACACTCCTTGCAGATACCGAGAAGCGAATGGTGCAAGACTATGGGGTCTGGGCGCCCAAGAAATTTATGGGGAGGGAATTTCTCGGTACCGAGCGGACATCTTTCCTCATTAATCCAAATGGGATCATCGAAAAAATATACGAGAAGGTAAAGCCGGAGCTCCATGCACGCGAGGTTATAGCTGACCTAAAAGCCTTATCACAGTAGTTTTCACAAAGAATCCGATCCGTGATAATCTGTACACATAATTACTGTAAGGATAATGCCACATCGGTATGTCCGTAATCCAACACAATCATTTATGGACACCACACCACAAAACACCACATCAACCGTTCCAGCGACAGATGCTACACCAGTCGTAGGGGGCACAGCGACTGCAGCACCGCTTGCACTTCCAGCTCATGTGCCGTTCTATAAGAACACGCACACCATTATTGCGCTCATTATTGCGCTCGGCATTATCGGTGGAGCAGGGTACTACGCGTACACTGCTTACTATAGTGACGCAGTGGTAGCCGTCGTGAATGGTAAAAAAATATACCAAAAGGAATACACAGAAAGCATCAATGTGATTAAGGAAAATGCAGCTGCGCAAGGTATTGATATGGCTGACGAAGCTGCGCTCACCGAAATACAGAAGCAGGCACTTGAAGTGCTCGTGAATAATGCACTCCTCCTCACTGCATCAGAAAAGGCAGGGTTCGCTGCAACTAAAGAGGAGATCCAGGCAAAGTATGATGAACTTGCAGCACAATTTCAAAACGCAGAAGAATTAAAAACTCGTATGGCTGAAGTAGGACTAACAGAAGAAAAACTTCGCAGCAATATAGAAGAACGCATTCTTGCGGATAAATACATTGAATCAAAAACAGACATCGAGACACTCAGTGTGACTGATGCAGAAGTAACTGCATTTATTAAGTCTCTTAATGCGGGGGAAGGGGAACTTCCACCACTTGATCAAATCAGACCACAAATTGAAGAGGAGATCATCAGACAGAAACAACAAAAAATAGTAACCGATCTCCTTGAAGAACTCCGTACTGACGCAAAAATAGAAACAACAATATAACCCGCTCACGCATTTGAAAACACCTGAAGCCATTAGTGCTTCAGGTGTTTTCTGTACATCACTCTCTATCCGTAAGATTCATTGATATCGTGCGTCAGTGTGAATATATGCGAGAGAAATTCAATAGCTATACAGTAACCAGACCCCGTCTCCGAAAAACGACAGGGTGGTTTCTCGTCGCGGTTGGCTTTATAGCAATTATCCTCCCCGTTATCCCTGGTGCACCTATCTTATTTGTGGGACTTGAAATCCTTGGACTCCGTATGATTTTCCAAGACTCTCTAAAACGAATGTTTGTAAAACAAGAAAAAGCGACACACATTTAGTTCTGCGCCAAGTGTCATGGGGGAGAAAGAGGCGTATACTTTCTGTATCACTATGAATCAAAAAATATTTTGGTACACCATACCCCTTCTTGCACTCGTCCTCTATACCTTTGTTGTTACTCACAATGATGTTGAGGCTCCAGTTGGTTGCACCATGGAAGCAATGATTTGTCCTGACGGGAGCGCAGTTGGGAGATCAGGACCAAACTGTGAATTTACTCCATGCCCCACTATCCCTGTATCAACTGAAGATATTCGTATTAGCTACCCTACGCTAAATGAGACAATCTCCTCTCCTCTTACTGTACAAGGACAAGCACGTGGTTCATGGTTTTTCGAAGGAAGTTTCCCTGTCGTCGTTACAAATTGGGACGGACTCATTATTGGGGAAGGATACGTCACCGCACAAGAAGAATGGATGACTGCAGAATTTGTACCCTTTACGGGCACAATCTCATTTACCTTTGCCACCGACACCCCATACACAAATGGTACTGTTATCTTTAAGAAAGATAATCCTTCAGGACTCCCCGAGAATGACAAAGCAATTGAGATCCCCGTCACGTTTGCCGAATAACATATAGCCTTGTACGCTGGCTCAGATTATTTACAAGAAGAAAAAACATACCATACCGACAACTATCGATATGGTGTATTTTTTCGTCGAGTCATTTGACCTTCTATGCGACCTCAGGGTGGTGATATAATTTAATCTATGAATTTCTTTAAAGAGTTTTTTAGACCAACAAAAAAACCCGAGACTTCTGTTGAGGGTCCTAAAACTATAATTGATACTGAAAATACAAAGGAGAAACGAGAGTTTGAAGCAAATCAAGCAGAAATGTATGAGCTGTGCCAAGAGTACATGTTTCTTACAAAACTAATCAAAGAAGACTCAGCATCTCTCAACGAAACAAACACCCTTGATCAGTGGGGAGAGTTGGCGGAACTGTATGCGGCTGCTGGCGGTAAGAGAAATACTCCTGCATATGCAAGCAGGAAACATCCTGATGAAAGTTCGGATGCATATGCGAACCGCATGATTCGCCTACCTGAATTACAGGCGGGATTTGTTGGGGCTAAAAGTCGTATTCTCGAGGCAGAGATTGCGGCAAAAATGCTTCCTGAACTTATTGCTCGAAAAAAAGTACTTGAGCAGAAATTATTGCCAGAACTTATTCAAAGACAATATGCGATAAAGCCAGAATTCAAACACTCATTGCATACAGATCTCACACCTGAGGAACTTGATCTCCAAATACAAAATGCAGATTTGATGATTGAGGATCTCTACCATGAAAATCAAATAGAATTTAGAAAAAAATTAGAGTCCAGCAAAGTAACTAATAGTGGTACTAACCCACAAGTAAAAGTTATTACTGACGAAACAATACGGAGAAATAATTTCATCCTCATGAAAGTATTACGCCTTCACAATGAAAAAATACGGAACGAGGAGGTTCTACCTGACTTTACAGATAGTGATCAGACAATACCTCAAGCGCTCGCAGATGATTCAGATGCATTGCTACAAAATATTCTTGAAAGAAGCAAGAGTGAGCCTGGTACTACACCCAGCTTTGTGGATAGCGATCCAACCATTACCGGACAGGTAGAATCAGAAACGAAGCGTGCACTTAAAAAAGTGATGGGGCACAATCATATCTCTGAAAAGGAAACGGTTACATTTTTAACCAATGTCATGAATGAACATGGCATCTCGGAGAAAGATGCTGAGACCATACTCACGCTACTTGATTATGAAGCCGTGATATCGGAGTTACGAAATAAAAATTCCAAACGTGTTCCAAGTGAATTAGCAACCATGAGTAGGTTGTATGCAGATCTCATAGAGAAAAAAACTAATACCGATCTTCACACAATTGATGCTGCGCTTAGCACCATGCAGGGGCAGTTTCTGAGAGAAAGTGCTGGCTTTAAGGAAATCGGTAGACTCCGTAAAAGAATACACGACACGCGTCATAAAAATAATGAACTTCAGGTATCACGCGATCGTATCATTCAAACATATGCGAAGAGAAATGGACCCGATACAGGTTCACGTGTACCCGGGGTACTTACCCCAGACGATTGGTCTCGTAGGTAGTATAGGCGAGTAGGTACCGACGAAGTAAGGACGAGCAGTTCCACACAAACACACCCATATCGCATCATGCGATATGGGTGTGTTTGTAGCTATTTCACCTTGTCTTTTTGATGTAACGCCATCGCCGCACGCTCGTTTCACAGTACCTATGCGATATAGGGAAACAGAAACAAATGTCGGTCACTATTCACTCCTATGTTTTCCTGGAATGCAAAACATCCGTATCGCTCACTTCCGTGAATGAAATTTCTTGTGAATATCCCGAAGATGCTTGTCAGTCACATGGGTATACACCTGCGTTGTTGCGATATTAGCGTGCCCTAAAAGAGCTTGCACAGAACGTAAATCAGCACCGTTACTGAGGAGATCCGTTGCGAATGAATGGCGTATCACATGGGGTGTGACCTTACGGGTAATGCCAGCAATCGTTGCGTAGCGTTTCATAATCCGCTGCACACTGCGCGGAGTAAGTCGTAACTCTTTGTTTTTAATTTCCTCGTTTCTGGTATTTTTCCCATACTGTACAAACATCGCATCATCAAAATCTTTTCGTTCTTTGAGATACGCTTTGATAGCGTTTCGCGCGGTATCAGAGAGAAAGACCACACGCACCTTATCGCCTTTTCCACGAACTGAGAATTCATCTCGAGAGAGATCGACATCCTCTTGTGAAAGAGAGCAGAGCTCAGAGACGCGTAAGCCTGTTGAAAAGAGTAGTTCAAGAATTGCACGATCACGGAGACCGCGGACCGTACTCGTATCAGGTGCATCCATAAGGCGTGTAAGCTCCTGTGAAGATATAAGGTCGAGCGAGCGCTCGGGGACTTTCGCGAGTTCGATGCGTTCTGGGTTTAAAGACTCGATGCCCTTTTTTCGCATATACTTAAGGAACGCCCGGAGTGCAATCAAATAGTAATTTTGCGTCTTCCGCTTCAGCGTATCTACATTTCTCCCAACCTTCGTCCCTGGTTGTCGGTTAAGCCAAAGCCGGTACTCGCGTACTTCCGTCTCTGAAAGTTTTTTTGGATCGTCATGCTTAATGTATGCAAGAAAACGCGTGAGATAGTGATCATAGTTTCGCACTGTAAGGATGCTGCGACCTTTTTCGATTTCGAGGTATTCGAGAAATTCACGTTTGAGTTCAGAAAGTGTCATACCACTATAGTATGACATGTTTTCCATACCCCTTTCTCTCTCATTCTACCCATATATATGTATCTTCGTGTACACCTACAGAAAGAAAGGGAGGTCAACCCCACTTTAGAGCAGGGGTTGCGCATATTGTCAATGTGTGGTAAAGTAGTGACAACCTTCGCAGGTTATGACTAATGGCGTCCGTGTTGTGCTATCTACACACCGAGGCGCATTTTTAAACACTATGCTTACAAAACGAAAGAAAGAAAACGCAATCAAGGAAGTTCGACGTCACGAAGGTGACACCGGATCTCCTGAAGCGCAGGTAGCAATTCTCACGAAGCAGATTGATGATCTTTCAAAGCATCTTAAAAAGAATGCAAAAGATTTTCACTCACGTCGTGGCCTTCTCCAGATGGTTGCAGATCGCCGAAAGCATCTCAAGTATCTCGAAAAGAAAGATGCGAAATCATACAAGTCACTTTTGAAGAAACTCGACCTTAAGAAGTAAGACAAAAGAAAACACACTGCGTCCCCCAAAGGAGTCAGTGTGTTTTCTTTTTCAGAGAGAATACTTTTGCTATACTAGATGCAGTCTCTGTTCTTTCAGTATTTTTTACCCACTTTTTTTAAACGTCCATTTTTAAACTATTTTATGTCAGTCATTAAACATAAGGAACAACGTGTCGCTATTTTTATCGACACGCAAAATCTCTACCATAGCGCAAAGAATATCTATCGCACCAAAGTAAACTTTGACGCTGTGGTAAAAGCTGCGCTCGGTGACCGCAAGCTCGTTCGAGCAATTGCGTATGTGGTCACCACCGAGAGCGGGGAAGAGCAATCATTCTTCGAAGCACTCGCAAAGATTGGTATTGAAGTGAAGACAAAGGATCTCCAAATATTCTTTGGCGGTGCAAAGAAGGCAGACTGGGATGTGGGGCTCGCAGTTGATGCAATCAAACATTCACAAAAGGTGGACGCAATTGTACTTGCCTCAGGCGATGGGGACTTTGTGCCACTCGTCGAGTACGTCCGTTCACAAGGTTGTCAGGTGGAGTGTATCGCATTTGGGAAATCAAGTTCAGCGCGCCTACGAGAGAGCGTTGACGACTTCATAGACATGGATGAAACACCCCATCAATTCCTCATTGGTCTCAGAGGTAACAATAGACTTAAGAAGCAGCTCCAAAAGATTGTCGGTACCGATACTGACGGGGACGACGATATTCTCTAACCAATTATTGAAACAGCCGGCGCCCATTGGGCGCCGGCTGTTTTTTGTACCCCGCTTTTGCTACACTACTTCTGTTACCAGAGAGCGGTGTACATATGTTGGTTTCAAGCTATCGTGCGGAAATCAAAAATGTGGACCGCTCACATATATTAATCATATGGAAAAGAAATCATACACAACTAGCCTCGAAGGAAAGGAGCTTACTGCGACATTTACAAATCTCACCAACCAAGCTCATGGATCGGTCATGATCTCTATGGGAGAAACAGTGGTTCTGGTGACCGCGGTCATGAGTACGAGAAGTGCGCAGGGCATGTCGTACTTTCCACTCTCTGTTGAGTTTGAGGAAAAGTTTTATGCAACTGGTCAAATCCTCGGGAGTAGATTCCAACGACGTGAGGGACGTCCAAGTGACGGGGCAATTCTTTCTGCACGAATTGTGGACCGCACTATACGACCACTTTTTAATCATGCACTCCGACATGAAGTGCAGGTGATAGCCACAGTCCTTAGTGCTGGTGAAGATGACCCCGATGTACTCGGTGTTATTGGTGCATCACTTGCGCTTGGTGTCTCTGATATTCCATGGGACGGACCAGTGGGTGGCGTACGTATCGGGAAGCGACGCGATACCGGAGAAATTATTGTGAACCCAACATACACTGAACGACAGGCCGGGGTACTTATGTACGAAGTACTGGTGTGCGGGAAAGACAATGCGGTAAACATGATTGAGACATCTGGTTTTGAAATACCTGAAGCTGAGGTAGTGAGTGCCCTCGAAACTGGTGTCCGTCTCAATACGCAACTCGAGGAATTCCAAAAAGGTATTATTGAAGAGATTGGAAAACAAAAGCGCGACGTTGCGCTCCCCACACTGAGTGCAGAGGCAATATCGCTCTTTCAGAATGAACTCCAAGCCACACTGTTTGAAACACTTTTTTCAAATCGTTCTGGAAAAGCGCACCTCTATACGCTTAAGGATACCTGGCTTGCACTTCTTGCAGAAAAACTTCCTGAAGAAAACCAGGGGCTAGCTGCAGAATATTTTGAACATGCAGTTGATGCAACACTTCATGAGGGGATTATTCATAAAAAAGTTCGTCCTGATGGGCGAGGTATGGACGACGTACGTCCTCTCTTTGCGCAAGCAGGTGGTGTGTCACCCGTGCTTCACGGTAGTGGAATTTTCTACCGAGGTGAAACACATATCTTTTCTGCGCTCACGCTCGGTGGTCCTGACGATTCACAGATACTTGATACCATTGAAGAAAATGGGACGAAGAAAAACTTTATGCACCACTATAATTTTCCTCCATTTTCTGTCGGGGAGACTGGTCGAATCGGAGGAACTAATCGTCGTATGATTGGACACGGTGCACTTGCAGAAAAAGCGCTCGTTGCAGTCATCCCCGAAAAGACTATCTTTCCATACACCATTCGACTCGTGTCAGAAACAATGGCATCAAATGGATCAAGTTCAATGGGATCGGTGTGCGCATCAACACTCGCGCTCATGGATGGAGGTGTACCAATTACACGCCCTGTTGCCGGAATCGCTTCAGGTCTCATGATGGAAAACGAGAGTACCTATCAGCTCATCACTGATATCCAAGGTCCTGAGGACGAGCATGGCGACATGGACTTCAAGGTTGCTGGGACACGCGAAGGCATTACTGCGATGCAAATGGATGTGAAGGTGGATGGTGTACCGGTACATATATTAGGTGAAGCTCTCGAACGAGCACGTATCGCGCGACTACACATACTTGATGTGCTCGAAGCAGAAATCAGAGCACCACGAAGTGAGATTTCGCCACGAGCTCCAAAGATTGTAGTCCTTCAGATTCGTCCTGACCAAATTGGACTCGTGATCGGATCAGGAGGAAAAACTATTAACGGCATCAAGGAAGAAACTGGTGTTGACGAGATTACGATTGAAGATGATGGCACAGTGTACATTACTGGAAAAGCAGATGCTCCACTCCGCGCACAAGCACGCATAGCAGAACTAACGCGAACTTTTGAGGTTGGTGAACAACTCGATGTTGAGATCACCCGTATTGCAACATTCGGTGCGTTTGCAAAATTAAATCAAAACACCGAGGGACTCATCCATATATCAGAAATCGTTCCATGGCGTATTGAGAAACTCGATGGATTGCTCGCTGTAGGTGATCGAGTCACTGTCGTCGTTTCAAAAATCGAAGACGGCAAAATTGGTCTCTCCATTAAAAAAATAGATCCCGAATTTGGAGCAAAGAAAGGGATGACACCTCCTCTGAAGTAACACCATCAAACGCCCCACAAGTACTACTTGTGGGGCGTTTTGTATGAGTACCCTCAATATCTTTTTGAGCTCGTTTCCAAGTATGAGATACTAAAGATACCGAATATGAATACTCCAAATACCGATCCAAAAAAATCGACTACCGATGATAACCACCTCGGCATTAGCTTTAATGAAATTCATTCTGACGAAGACCATGAAGCGGTGGCAGCGGCTACGACTGAAGTCACTCCACCGCACACTCCACATAACGATTCACACCTCACCAATCATGATGATGTGTTCAATGTAAAAAAAGCATTTGAAAGTGACGATCTCGAAACTGGCACGATAGTCAGTGACCACAGACGACGCAGGACAACGTTTGGTGAAAATATTGGTGCCGCATTCAGGGAATGGTGGGGAAGTACCCAAGAAACCATCCATAACACACTCGATACCCTTCCTGGATCCGAACCTGACGAAGTCTCTGTAGTAGGGAAAGCTGAGTTGCGCGCAGACATAGTCAAAGAAGCAGCAACCAATGCAAACTTTGCACCAAAAGATGACCACGAAGCAGTCATCGAAAAGATACATACATACAAGCAGGATGTTGCGCGTGCACGCGGCACAGCCTTCACAATCAAAGAACCGTCTCCTCAAGACAAGGCAAAGGGTAACTGGTCGCATACACTGTATGAAGATACAGAAGCAACGCAACCACCCCAGGCTACACTCGAGGCACTCGAGTCTATTAGTGATTTACGAGAAATAACTATTGCGCCTGACGTACCTCGAGCGGTCACTAAGAACGTTCCCGTACCAAAAGTCTCGATGCCAGTACCGCCACCCCCAACACCACGCGCGCCAGTCGAAAAAAATATTCCACAACCACCTATTGCGGCAAAGCCGCTACCCGTAGTGGTGCCCGCTGCCCTTCCGTCACCTGAATCGCATACAGAAAAAGCAATCCCTGCACCAGTACCACCGGCTCTTCGCCCAGCACCAAAAGAAGCGGCTCCACCACAAAAGCCACTGCCTCCTCCACCACCTTCAAAGCATCGAAACATAACAGTGAATGCACTGCCTCATACTGAGAATGAAAACGGGTTGAAAACTCCGTTTGTTTCTCATAAAACATTTGCTACAAAAAAGCCAGCTTCGAGCGTTTTTTCTAGTTTTCAAAAATTGTTTGAAACGAAACCAGAAATTGCAAAGTATACACCGCCAGTGGTTGCAGCTCCTGCCACACCAAAAGCAGTCACTCCGCCTTCGGTACCGAAAAGTAAATCACCTGTGCCAGTAGCGCTTCCTGTCGCAGCAGCAAAATCACCAACACCGGTATGGTCCTCAACACTCATTCCAGCATCCCCCAACGCACAGAAGCCTGCTCAAGATCCACGAGTAGAGGTAGTATCACCAATTATCACTCATACCGTTGTTCCTCAATCTGTACCCGCACCAGTAGTTCCAAAAAGGGAGGAGTCTCCGCTATCTCCACCACCTGCTCCTGTACCTCACAGAGAAACACCTGTCGCACCAATTACCCCTCCCCCAATTATTCAAACACCTATTCCTGTCCCTGTTCCTCCATCTCCACCACCTGCTCCACAACAAGAGTTTCGCACACAACGTTCGGGTGTCACACCTCAGAAACAAAAAGTTGAGAAAAACAAACCTGAGCAAACACCAACATACGTAGCCGCTCCTCCAAACGACACCGTACGAAATATAAGCCGCTATGCAATTCTTCTTGGTATTGCTGTATTTGGAGTCACTCTCGCAGTTATTGCAAGTTTGTATTTCAATGTGTTTACAAAAAGCGAGGAACCCCTTTCCGTACCGATACAAGTCCCAACATTTTTTAGCACTAAGTCACAAGCCGCGATTCCTCTTGAGGGAGATCGGGTTACATTCTTTGCTGCGCTTCGTGAAAAAATTCAAAATGAAAATGAAATTACCCAGGTGTACCCAACGCTTGTTGATGCTGGGACAACACGCACAGCAACCACGGAAGAAGTGCTTCGCTTCCTTGCTATACAACTCGACACAAAGACACAGCGTGCACTCTCGAATACGGTAATGATAGGTGGTGTCATGACGACAAAAAATGAGCCATTTATAGTACTGCAGTCATATAATTTTGACGTATTGTTTTCTGGGCTTTTGCGATGGGAATCATTTATGTATGCAGACCTTGCCTTACTACTTGGTACGCCACGCACCCCGCAGGGAAGCTTCGTTGATGCGGTACGAAATAATGCATCAACTCGCATTCTCTACGACACCGAAGGAACGGAAATACTACTCTATTCATTTATCAACCAAAATACAGTTGTCATCACCACATCCGGAGCTGCACTCGCAAAAATTATTACACAGTTTTAAACACTCGGCGTATGTAGGAGGGAGTAACAACTGGTGAAAAACCAACCACGCTACCCACGCGACTAGCCGACGGCGCAGAGCGCGGGCGAACGTGGCACTCTAGACGCATGAGTAAAACTCCATGGTATACTGTATATATTCGATATGGAAAAATATAAAAACAGACTTGAGGAAATGCTTACCAGTATTACCGATGAACTACAAACAGTTGGTATCCATAATCCAGAAAACCCAACGGACTGGATAGCGGTCCCGGAAGAGCTTGATGCTGAAGAACCTGATCTGAATCTCGCTGCAGATACGGTAGAAGCATGGAACGAACGGACAGCTCTCGTCGCCACATTTGAATCTCGGTACAACGGGATTAAGGCTGCCCTTGCGCGGATTGAAGCACACACCTTTGGTGTCTGTGAGGTATGCGGAGCAACGATTGAAGAGAAGCGTCTTGAGGCTAATCCAATTGCAAGAACCTGTATTGCACACATAGAAGAAGAGGGGAGGCTTAATACATAACGCCATATGAACGTCGCTCGTGTGTATTCGGCTCAACCATCACTCACGCTTGCGGACATTGTCACTATTGAAACAGACCTCTCACGAGGTCTGTTTGCGTTTACGGTTGTTGGTCTCCCTGGGAAGGCAGTGGAAGAAGCGCGTGACCGAGTGAATAGTGCGATTAAAAATTCTGGTTTTAAATCTCCTAAGAGTGAAAATCATAAAGTTGTCATCGCGCTTGCACCTGCAGATTTAAAAAAGGAAGGGCCACTCTTTGATCTTCCTATGGCCATCTCATACCTCATAGCATCAGGTAGCGTGGACGCTGATGTTCGCCATTCACTTTTTATCGGAGAGCTTGCGCTTGATGGTACCCTCCGTCCGGTGCGTGGAGTACTCCCTATCGTTCGCAAAGCAAAGGAGTCTGGGTTTACAGAAGTTGTGGTTCCATTCCTTAATGCGGAAGAGGCAGCCCTCATACCTGATATACATATTATTCCTGCACACTCACTTACTGAAGTCATTGCACACATCGATGTACGTCATGAACATCATGCTCGTATTACACCTGCGCCACTTACACAAATTGAGACAATATGGAATGAAGATACTATTCGCTTTGAGGATGTGCGCGGACAAGAATCAGCAAAGCGTGGTCTAATGATTGGCGCTGCAGGAAGACATAATGTCATTATGGTTGGACCACCCGGTACTGGAAAGACGATGCTTGCTCGTGCCTTCCAAGGAATACTTCCTCCGCTTACCCTCGAAGAGTCGCTCGAGGTAACTTCAATTCATTCAGTTGCAGGGACAGGGGTTGGTATTTCGTCTCGCCCGCCTTTTCGAGCACCGCACCATACTGCCTCATACACAGCTCTTGTTGGTGGTGGTACTCACCCAAAACCAGGGGAGATAACACTCGCACATAAGGGTGTTCTTTTTCTTGACGAGTTTCCAGAATTTGAACGACGGACACTCGATGCACTTAGGCAACCACTTGAAGACCGGGTCGTATCTATTTCGAGGGTCCACGCAAGTGTTTTATTTCCTGCAGACTTTATTCTCATAGCTGCTATGAATCCGACGCGCGGTAGGAACGAGAGCGGGGACTATACACACCAAATGCTTGAGACATACAAACATAAAATTTCTGGACCAATTCTTGATCGTATTGATCTCTGGCTCCACGTACCGCATATTGATTACGAAACACTCACCAAGAAAAATGAGAATGCTAGAAATGCAGAGAAAAGCGAAACTGAACGTGTACGAGAACAGATACTGAAAGCCCGTGAACGGCAATACGCTCGATTCCAACATTCTGGCATCAGCACAAATGGAGAAATGACTGCGCGTGATATTGATGAAAAGATAGAACTGAGCCCCGAGGTACGTGAACTCTTGAAGCGCTCAGCAGAAAAGCTTGGACTCTCACCACGCGGGTACCATAGACTTATCAAAGTGTCGCGGACCATAGCAGACCTCGACGACCAAGATCATATCCTTGAATCACACGTACTTGAAGCGCTTCACTTTCGGATGAAGCAGTAATTTAAAAGGAAAAGCCGGTGCATGTTGCCATGCATTCCGGCTTTTTCGTAAAAAGGTAACCTTGGTTACCGCTGTTGCGTCATGACCCACGGAATCAGCTTTGACCTGATGAAGCGCTCATGATGACTAAGGAGAGGACGCTCCTCTTTGACCGGGAGGTCGTTAAGCGGGAACCATTTGCCATACCCTATCGTCCCGGCGACATAGGTCACTGCATGAATGATGTTGCGCTCTTGACCGCGCGGACACTCGCCGTAACCAATACCTTTCTGAGTATCTTGGGTACCGATCTCCACTGGCTCAAAGAAACGGGCACCTAGAAGTCCATACTTCGAACCGGATCTGACACGTTCCCAGACTTCATAACTTTCCTCTTTTGGCTTTTGAACACTTCCGCTCACATGCCACATCCCTGGAAATACCGGATCACTATGTGGTCGTCTGAAGAGAAGAATATGTGTCCTGCTTTCGCTCAAAATGCAATATTCCATCGGAACGGTGATCGCTGCCCCTGCGAATGTCTGAAAGACATTTTGCTCGAAAGCTGACTCCAACAAAAACGGAATGGCCGCAGCCTTCTCCTTGTCAGACCATTGCCGGACAAGGTCATGGATGTACTCCATATTTCAACCCCCAAAAAAGAACAGGAGAAAACTATATCACGCTTTTTGAAAAATCAATATCTACATCAAAAAGTTATCTGAGGTATGTTGTGCCATACCGTTCCATTGCACGAATGACTGCAAGGAGGCCTCTGCCTTTCTTTGTAAGAACATACTCTATACGTGGAGGAAATTCAGGATACTTTTTCTTCACTACCAACTCTTCTTCTTCAAGAAGTTTAAGTTTCTGCGTGAGTGTCCGTGTACTCACGCCTGGGAGCGACGCCAGAAATGAACTAAATCGTGTCGGCCCTTTTTGTAAATCACGAATCAAGAGAAGAATAGTGGAGTCACCAATAAGGTCTGCAGTCTTCGCAACAGGGCAGGAGTCACAGGCAGTATGCTGTTTTTTGGTCCGAAACATATATGTGTATAGTAGCACACACTCTATTACTTTACATAGTAAAGTAATAGCCTTATACTATCCGTCTATTCATAACATAGTTGATAATGAAAGTATTAGGAATCGTTGGAAGTCTGCGCGCGCAATCATTTAATCGTTCTCTCATGAATGCGTTTCTAGAGAACAAGCCAGAAGGTGTTGAGATGGAAATCGGAGATATCGCCACACTCCCTTTTTATAATGAAGATATTGAGTCACCTTTTCCTGCGGGAGCAGAGCTCCTGAAGCAGCAAGTAGCTGATGCCGATGTTGTTATTATCGCTACACCTGAGTACAATCGCTCAATTCCTGGCGTACTCAAAAATGCAATCGATTGGCTTTCACGCCCGTATGGGAAAAATTCATTTAGCGGAAAGCGCGTACTCGTCGTTGGTGCTTCTGTGGGGCCAGTTGGTGCTGCACTTGCACAGTACGATCTAAAGAAAATGCTCCTCCATGGAAATGCAGAAGTATTTGGACAACCAGAATTCTTTGTCGGTCTCGCAGGAAGTAAAGTGGATGCTACTGGGGTACTCACTGACCCTACTACAATTGAACATATCAAGGGTGCCTGGGCACGTATCACAGCATAACCGGACATACCTCACATATGATCTAGAACAATACAAAACCCCCTCGCCAAAGGCGAGGGGGTTTTGTATTGAGAAACAGTTCGAGGCGCAAGCGAGGCTTGTGATCAAAGAGTAGAAAAAGTAAGTGATTAAAGAACGCTTTTTTAGATGTCAGATACGAGGCGTTGAAATTATGTGAAGGGGAGGCGTATGTTTATTACGATGACCTTTCACATAATTGAGAACAACGAAGTAGGTGGCTCTAAAAATGAGTTCGACTAGAATGGGTTTCGGGCACCACGTACCTCATAGTGAAGGTGATTCCCCGTCGAATTTCCTGTATTTCCAACATACCCAATGACCTGACCTTGCGTGACACTATCTCCAACAGAAACCGCATTTCTACTCATGTGTGCATAGAGTGTTTGCACTCCATTTGGATGCTTAATAACGACATAGATACCATATCCACCATTCCATCCTGTTATTCGTGAGACAATCACTTCTCCTCCTGCTGATGCAACTATTGGTGTTCCTGCTGGAGCACCAAGATCGATACCATTGTATCCATGAATACCCTGTGTCTTGATTGCAGTTGGTACAGGGTGTACAAATCCTGCGCTGCCACCTCCTGTTGCTACGGTTGTGCCGCCTGATGTCTTTGTAGGTTTTGCTCCGCTTGTTGCTTTGACAGGCGGTGGGGTGCTGATTGTGCCGTTTGGTACAACGACCGTATCACCAATTGCAATATCTTCAGCTGAAGCAAGTTGGTTGTATGCAATAATATCTTCGACGTCTCCCTCATATTTCTTTGCAATCGACTTGAGTGTATCTCCCTTCTTTACGATATGACGCACACCCGTAATTGGCAGAATAATCAAAGAATCATTAGGACGGATCTTACTCGCATTCGATATACTGTTTGCCCATAGAATTGTTTTTGCACTCACATCAAACATTGCGGCTATTTGAGAGAGCGTGTCTCCTTCACGTACAACATACACACTGATCTCACCGTTAGCAGTCTTTGTATTTATATTGTCTATTTTCCCATCAATGTCTCCGTATGGTACAAGTGCTCCATCTTCCACCACGATATCGCCACCTCCTTTTGCTGGATTAGGATCCGGGTGGAGTGCTGCCTTTAATAATGGCATCATCTGAGCATTCGTTTCGTGTGCGTACGTAATTTGCTCAGGAGTTTCAGCAGCTGCAGTATCAAAAAACGCAGAAAAAAATCCCGCATGCACAGAAAGAGGGATAATGATTGCACATGAAAGCACAATAAATTCAACGGCAAAACGCCATTTGTTTGAATATGTCATCTGTTCCGCGAGTGATGATACTTGCTTTGAACCAGAATCTTGTATGAGCTGTTTTATATGCGTGTGTTATGGACTCGCCGCTATACTTCCACTACGGTAATTTCTGAAACAAAAAGAGCCGATCTTGCGAAGCTCTCTATCGGTGCCGAATATCAGCACAAGTACTATGATAGCGGAGTGGGGAAAGGGGTCAACCTTGCCAAACTCGCTTGTCCACAGCCCTGTAAATAACTCTGTTCTAGGGCTCTAAAAAGCCTTTTTTTTGGTATTCCTATAGTAACAAAATTGTTGTGTAATACTTTTATGGATTATACGGCATAGCTTGGGCGGTTTCTCTAATGAGCATGCTATAGTTGAGGCCACAGTATGGAAAATTCATCATCACAAGCACACCTTGAAGGCCTCAATGACGCACAAAAAAACGCTGTACTCAGCACTCAGGGACCACTTTTGGTACTTGCGGGGGCTGGTTCCGGAAAAACGCGCGTCATCACACATAGGATTATTCATCTGATCCAAAATGGTGTATCTCCCCACAATATTCTTGCAGTCACCTTCACGAACAAGGCCGCAAAAGAAATGCGCGAGCGAGTAACACACCTCATTCATACCCACCAAGATACCGAACGAGCGAGTATGGATTCAATGCCAACCGTTACCACCTTCCACGCACTCGGTGTACGGATGCTTCGTGAAAATCATGAGGTGTTTGGACTGCGAAAACAATTTACCATCTACGACCGCAGCGACTCAGTGAGCGCAATTAAAAAAGCGCTTGAACGAGGTGGGTACGATCCAAAACAATTTGAACCTCGTCGTATGCTCTCAATGATATCTCGTGCAAAGGGGGACGCAGTCTCACAAACCGAATATGCTGGGGGCACTCGGTCATACCCAGAACGAGTTGCGGCTGAAGTCTGGAAGCACTATGAGGATATTTTAAAAGAAGAGCATGCACTCGACTTTGACGACCTCCTCGCAAAGACACTTGCAATGCTAAAGGGTCACCCGACTATTCTCGAAACGTATCGCACGAGGTATACCTACGTGCACGTCGATGAATACCAAGACACGAATCGAGTGCAATACGAAATCGCACGACTTATTGTCGGGGACAGAGCAAACCTCTGTGTTGTGGGGGATGTGGACCAGAATATTTATTCCTGGCGCGGAGCGGACATTAAAAATATTTTGCAATTTGAACGACACTTTCCAAATGCAAAAATTATTATGCTTGAGGAGAATTATCGTTCTACACAAACAATTATTGCGGCATCGAACGATATTATTGAAAAGAATATCAATCGTCCAGCGAAAAAAGTATTTACAAACAACCATGAGGGAGAACTCATCTCACTCTATGCAGCTATGGGAGGAGGGGAGGAAGCTGAATATGTAGCGCGTACCGCAAAAGACTTAATCAAAAATGGTGCAGCTCCTTCTAGTATTGCAGTACTCTTCCGCACCAACTTCCAATCACGAGTGCTCGAAGAGGCGTTCATCAACTACGATGTGCCATACCAAATGCTCGGAACAAAGTTTTTTGAACGAAAAGAAGTAAAGGATGTTATTTCGTTTCTTCGATTTGCGCACAATCAAAATAGTACGAGTGATCTCGCACGCATTATCAATACACCACCGCGTGGTATTGGAAAGGTAACACTGCTCAAAATTGTCGAAGGGAAGACTGCAGAACTCCCCGCAAAGACGCGCGAGAAAGTGGATACCTTCTACTCCATGATTAACGAGATTGAGGCATACTCAAAAGAGCACCCAGTCCATGAGACTATCGCTTTTATTATGAAGAAGACAGGAATCGAAGAGATGTATCGTCACGATGGAGAAGAGGGTCTTGAGCGACTTGAAAATATTCGAGAACTTGTGTCTCTTGGTACAAAGTATCGTGAGTATGAACCCGAAGCTGCGATCGAACATTTCTTTGAAGACGCTGCTTTAGGGAGTGACCAGGATGAACTGAAAGACAAAGAAGAATTTGACGCGGTACGTCTCATGACTATTCACTCAGCAAAAGGGCTTGAGTTTCCGTATGTATTTATTACTGGGCTTGAAGAAGGTCTCTTTCCCCACGAGCGACTCGGAGAAGAACGAACGGATACCGAAGAAGAACGACGACTATTCTATGTGGCACTCACACGTGCAGAGAAGAAGGTCTTTCTTTCGTATGCGCATATTCGAACCATTTTTGGTACGCAGCGAGTCAATACACCATCTTCCTTTTTGAATGACATCAGAAGTGAGCTCATTGAAAGTATGAATCCTCAAGAATCTGGGTTTGAGCGCACGGTATGGCTTGACTGAGTATTGAATTCAGCAAATTTAGAATTTATACTGTAAAAACGATCGGGCTTACAGTATAAGTGAGGGTTGAAGTACTGCTCTAAACACAAAAGCGTCGGCCGTTGGCCGACGCTTTTGTGTTTTTCATTTTAAATTTTTTAATCAAAACCATTTATGCCACCGTCTCCACTATCGCCACTTATTCCATCGAGTCCATTTATACCATCCGCTCCAGAAACATCTCCTATTCCATCGAGCCCGTTAATGCCCGCCCCACTATCTGTGTCGATCCCATCAAGTCCGTTAATCCCTGCTGCTTCTGCTGCGGCAGCGTCGGCCTCTGCTTGTGCAGCAGCACTACCTAATCCACCAAAATTACCTGTACCTGTGTCAACAGTAACTCCTGGCCCACCCCAAGACGCAAATCCGTCATTCAAATCAATAAATGCATCCAGTGCATCTTTTTGACTCGTATTTGAACTCACTGAAATTGCAACTGCGTCCACTACCGGTGTCGCATCTATTTCTGCTTGTGATTTTGTGCCACCAAATACTGCGTCCACTAACCCTGAAATACCAAATCCAGAGAGAAATCCTCCCCAACTAAAACTTCCTGTTTCTGCAGTAGCTGATATTCCCTTTGTTGCAAGAGACCCCATCTCGGTACCAAAGGTACTTCCTCTATCATTTCCTTGTGCTTCGTACGTCTTTGCGGCCCCTAACTTCGTCTCATATTTTCCGCATCCTGTGGTTTTTGGATTCATTGCGCAGTAATATCGCTCAAGCAGGTAATGCGTCTTCTCGTCAAGAAGTCCTGTAGCGGTCAGTCCGTGTCGTACCTGGAAACTACTAATCGCTGCCTCGGTAAGCTGTCCAAAAAAACCTGTCACAAGCCCTGCAGGGTACGTTGCCGCATCGCGCGCAAGTGTCTCCTGGAGTCTGTTCACACTTTCGCCGGAGTCCCCCTTCTTCAGAGTTGGATCAATAACATCCATACTGTTACTCACTTTCTTTTGTGCAGTGAGTGTTGCGATCGTTTGATTGAGGTACGCTATACACGTCATCATCTTCTCGTTTGTCTTAAGGTCATCACACGCAGCATCCATTGCGGTTTCAGCGGAGACCTGCCCCACATTACTGAGGACGATGCCTAATACAAAAAGGACTATATATTTTTTCATGGGACGATTTATATTATCTAACGTTTCCTCTATCATGCGTCACATACAACAATTCGCAATGATTCACTGTGAATTCAGATAGAAAGAGAAAACTTCCCCAAGAGATGTATACTAGAATGTGTTAGTCCTCAAAACTAACAGGTCTGTGGCAATACCACAGGAAACACATAACCATACTAACGTGAAGGGAACACCATGTCTGCAGCAACAGTTGAGCATACGTACCTTGCGGTATTGATTGTGCTATTCATAACCATCTGTATCTTTGTGAACGGGTCAGTGCGATGGTACAGACAAGCGTCGCTCGCATCGGCACTGCCTGCTACGAATCACGTGCGGACGGTTTCCAAATTTGAGACGGAATGCGTGATACCAGTATTGGTCTGTGATTTTCTAGGCTCAGACTGGGTGGCGCTCGTCGCGCAGGACACAACAATGCCTGAAACATTTAGGGCTCCCAAAACATTGCGGGAACGAATCCTGAGGCCAGCAACACAGGAGGACCGCGCCCGGTCCTTGCTCAGGGTTGGTTGGCAAACGTGCGGAAATGAGGATAGAACATGGATTACTATCCAACAAATCAAGTACAAACGAGATCTTCGAAGTGGGCGATTCAACTAGATTGAGAAGAGAGTATTGTGGCCGATGTGTACCTTTTGGGTACTGTCGGCCACTTTTTTACTATGCACTCGATGGTAAATACCTAAAAAAGGGGTACTATACCCTACTATGGAACACCCACTTGAAAAAATTGATGCAAAAAAGTCGCTTGGGCAACATTTCCTTAATAATCCAAGAATTCCTGAACACATGGCAGAGGCAGGTCGAGTAGAGAAAGGCGACACGGTCCTCGAAATAGGTCCCGGCACAGGCGTCCTAACTCGTGAACTCCTCAAACGAGGTGCCCGTGTCATTGCAATCGAGGCAGACAAGCGAGCAATTGAGTCGCTCGAAGTGCCTTTTAAAGCTGAAATAGCTAATAAACAACTCGTTATTTACCACACTGACATTCGAACAGCAACCCTTACTGACTTTGGCGTCACCGCCCATTCCTATAAAGTTGTTGCGAATATCCCATACTATCTTTCAGGCCGATTATTCAGATTATTTCTCGAAACGGAGATTCAACCCACTAATTTAGTCTTTTTAGTTCAAAAGGAAGTGGCTCTGCGTATTGTGCGTGACCCAAAGGAATCCCTTCTATCCCTCTCCGTCAAAGTATTTGGGGTACCAACATACGTTAAAACAGTCGGGCGGGGTAACTTTAACCCTCCACCACGGGTAGATTCGGCTATTATTGCGGTCGACGACATCTCAAACCGCGCACTTACTGAATATAATGTGTCTCCCGAACTCTTTTTTCATACTATTCATGAAGGATTTAAATCGAAGCGAAAACAGTTGCTTGGAAATTTATCTGACACATACGATCGCGCAGTACTTACCCACATCTTTTCCACACTTAACATACCGCTCACAGTACGCGGAGAGGACGTACCACTCACTCTATGGCTCAAACTCACTAAGGAACTTTTGTCCACAGAATCTCCACAAAAATAACCTAGAGTTAACCACAGGTAATACGACATTTACCCACAGTTATACCCCCATACTTGGTATACTTTATAGGTAATAGGAGGTCAGGCTATCGTTGCAGGATTCCTGTTCATAATGCACTTTCGTGTGAAGGGTAAATTTCGTATAGGGGGAGCACTTGTACTGGGGATTCTCATAGTCCTTGGCGCTTTCTTCGTGGGAGATAAAAACACTACCTATGGAACAAATGTTGGCACGGTGACCAAAGCTCCTGAGCGCTCTGCAATTACGACCACGGACTCCGATAAGGACGGAGTTCCTGATTGGGAAGAATCTCTTCAGGCAAAAGTCTTTGAAACAATTGATACTCCAACATCAACCATTCTGGTGAGTGACGAACCCTATGAACCACCAACAACCTTTACTGGAAAGTTTTCTGAAGCATTCTTTAAGGACTACCTCCAAGGAAAAATAAACGGGGAAGATTTTAGTGATCCTACCGCGTTTGTTGGAACCGCCATTCAAGCAATCGAGCAAAATACAGCGAGCAAACAGCACGCGATCGCTGAACTTACCATTGTCCCAGATAGTGAGGAATCTATTCGTACATACGGCAACCGTGTAGCTGAGATCATCCAATCCAATTCAATTGGTAACGAAAACGAGGCCTTAATTCTTCAGAGAGCGCTCCAAGCAAACGACCCTGAGATGTTGAAGGCACTTGAGCCTATCAATGCAGTCTATACAAAAATGATTGAGGAGTCGCTCCAAATGCCTGTACCGCAATCTCTCGCTTTTCGTCATGTAGATCTACTCAATGCATACGAGGCTATCCTTACCGATATCGGCGCAATGCAAGTCGCATTCACCGATCCACTCTTTTCACTAGCACGCGTCAAGGCATACCAAAAAGATGCTGAGGCTCTCTATACCGCACTCAAAGGTATTGCTGATTTTCTTTCACTCCGTGATGTCATCTTTATGAGTGAAGAACCGGGTTCATTTTTTGATATTTTTGCATCATGAGAAACATTCTCTCTCAAAAAGGCAAACTGCTTTCGTCGCTTCTCTCAGGGATCTTGGTCTGTAGTTTTATACTGACACCAATTTCAAGCACTCTTGCCATTCAGAGAGCATACGCTGTGTCATCTTATGAAACTAACCCTGTTGTTGTCGGAGGTGTAGCAAAAACCTCTGTTGAGTCCACTATGACAGCGATACAGACAAGTATCCAAACTGGTCTTATGACTTCACTCCAACTGAAGGAATTAACATTCGACGGAATTGCGTTTGCCCTCATCAATATCGTACTTAAGGAGATGATTCGAAGTACAACCCGTTGGGTCAATTCAGGTTTTCAGGGAAGTCCTGCATTCGTAACTGATCTTGGTGGTTTCCTCACGAATATCGCCGACAAAGTAGCGGGGAATTTCATCTATGGTGCCGGGCTCGGATTTCTCTGTTCACCATTCAAACTCAATGTGCAACTTGCACTCGATATCCAGTACCAAAAGACGCGCGGCTACCAGGCGCAGTGTCGCCTGAGCCAAGTCGTGAGCAATATGGAAAACTTTTTTAATGGCAACTTCTTTGCCGGTGGATGGGATGGCTGGTACGAAATGGCACTTACAACAGGCGGAAATCCGTACAGTGCGAAGATAGAGGCAGAAGCTGCACTCTACGCAAGCATCAGTAACGCACAAGGACAAGAAATAAAGCTCCTCGACTTTGGTAAAGGCTTTATGTCAAAGAAGGTCTGCAACAGTAAGCCGGGTGAATCTGCAATGGCTCAGGCAGGGGCGGGGTGCAAAATAGTGACCCCTGGTTCGGTCATTGAAGATCAACTCAATCTCTCGCTTGGAAGCCCTACACGTCGCCTTGAAGTAGCTGACGAAGTAAACGAACTCGTCGGTGCTCTCTTCTCCCAACTCGCACAACAAGTACTTGGTGGCATAGGTGGACTCCTTGGTCTTACTGACTCAAGTAGTGGAGGCGGAGACTACTTCGACCGTATGTCTGCTGAGCGAGAAGTGCTCGGACAAAAAGATAGCACCAACAAGCCGCTTGAAAGTGCGCTTCAATCTGAGGTGAAATACTATAACCTTCAAAAGCAAATGCTCGCACTCATTACAGACGCGCGTGCATACAAAGACCGTGTCTACAGAGACGACGACTCCTGTAGGGCTTCCGGAAACCTTACTGGCTCACTCATAAACCAAGCGACTGCAGCACAAAACGCGATGGTGAGTTCTGGCAACATCATCCTCAAACTTGATGTGCTCTATACTGACTTCTCTCTCCTTGGGGACTTACGGACTCCACCTGCAACGCTGAAGGCGCTTGAAGTTAAATATAAAGCTTCCTCAACTCCTGAAGCTGAGAACAATATCATGCGACAATTCCTCGCTTTCCAAAGTGCCGGAGTACTGCATCTAGAAACTGATTCGACACGAATCGAACTCACCACACTTCCGGGGCTTCAATCTGAAATTCAAGCATTCACTGCTTCGATAGATACAAGTTGTCGTAGCAATGGAAGCGGTGGGGCAGGGGGTAGTGGTAGAAATTGATGAAACATACTATGCGTTTTTTGACTCACAACAACATATTCAAAAACTGCATCCTCGGCTTTTTCCTCGTACTCCTCCTTCTTACTCCAGTGACTCAAACACTTGAATTTAGAACAGCAAATGCACAGCTTGTAGATCCTGTTTTGAATAATTCACAACCAACGTACATCCCCGGGGCAACAGCAGCGGAAGATACTGTGGTGCAAGGTTCTAAAACAACTGCAGCTGGCTGGAATGACGCCGAAAAGGTTCGTACCGCAGCCGATGCAAAGGACACTTCTCTCGCAGGGAAGATTGCAACGGCAATTTACCAATTTCTTGGGATGGCTATTCTTAATATGGCTTCAGCGCTTACTGATCTCGGAGGAAGATTACTTGATGCAGCTCTCCAATATTTGGTATTTGGAATGGGTGCCCAAATAAACAATTCTACATTTGGCAGCACAATTGATACGATGTGGACACTCATTCGTGATATATGTAACCTTGCCTTTATTTTTGGGTTTATCTATGTCGGTATTCGAACGATTCTTGATCCAGACAGTGTTGATCCAAAGCGATTCCTTTCAAAAATTATTGTTGGTGCACTCCTCATAAACTTTAGCCTTTTCTTTGTCAAAATAATCATTGATTTCTCAAACTTCACTGCTCTTAAGATCTATACTGCCATGGCGTCTGAATCGGGTTCCATATCAGGAACGATCACCAATATGCTCGGGATTGTAACGTTTTATAAAATTGATGGATCAACCCTTGCAAACCTTACAGGCGGTGGAAACTTCTGGTTTTTCCCAATGGCTGCAATTTTCTTAATTACCACAGCCTTCGTTTTTATTGCGGCATCAATTCTATTGGTCACTCGATTTGTGGGACTCATACTTATTATGGTGTTTTCACCGATTCTCTTTGCTGCGACCGTATTTCCAGCAACAGAAAAGTATGCGACGGATCTCTGGCACAAGCTTTTTGGATACGCGTTCTTTGCTCCAGCTTACTTATTGCTCACACTCGTGTCTATTTCACTTTTGCAGGGACTCGGGATAAAACCACCAGACGGAACCTTTGTAAATGCGTTGACTCACAAAGGTGTAGGGTCGTTCAATGTGATACTTAATTTTGCAATAGTAATTTTTACAATGATCAGTTCTCTTACTATTGCTCAAAAGCTCGGCGTCGCAGGAGCCGACGCTGTCGTGACAAAAACAAAGCAAGTGATAGGTGGCGCTACAGTTGGGCTTGCAGCACGAGCAGGGAGGGGAACTTTTGGAAAGTTCGCAAGCCGTATGGCAGACAACGACAACCTCAAAGATCTTGCTGCACAGAGAGGTTTCGCTGGCTGGCGCGCTCGCCAGCAACTTAAAGTGTACCGAGCCGGCGCTGACGCAAACTTTGATGCTCGTGGTATAGGAGGAGTAGGAGGAAAACTTGGTGTAGGGGAAGGACGTAAGGGTGGGTACGATACTGTAAAGAAAGAGGTGCAAGAGAAGGAAGAGAAGTTTGCAAAATCACTTGGTGAAGTTGATGATACCGACATTTTTGTTGCTACTCGAAAAGCTGAAATGGAACACGGCGAGAAGCATCTGGAAGAACTTAAAGATGTGTTATCTGAAACAAAGAGAAAGCGCGATCTTGCGCAGGCAGAAATAAAGCGCGTGACCACAGAGGAAGCCAAAGCAACTGGTGCAGAAAAAGACGCTTTAAACGAAAGACTTAAACAACTTAATATAGAGGAGTCCAAACTACAAGAAAAAATGGATGAAATGAAGCCGATTGTAGAAACACAAGAAAAAGAAAACAAGGGAGCGAAGTTAAAGTATGAGAGCGAGAAACAACGTCGTATTATTGGAAGTACATTCAATACCGTTAGTCAGGATGTGAAGGACGCAAAAGCAAAAGTTGAAGGATACGACGGTCAAGGTGGGCACAAGAAACGACTTAAGGATAAGTGGAAAGAATATCTAAAAGCAGACGCGGCAAACAAACAAGCATTACGAGATGAAGCCGAAGTGATCATGAAAGAGTTGTCTGATGCAGAAGATGCATACAAGAAACTACTCACAAAAGAGCCTGATCGCGGATATGCATCAGTCCTTGAAAATAGTAACTTCATCACGGCGTGGCCTATCGGTCGCATAATCAAACAGGAAAAAGCGGCAGGTAAAGAAATTCGAAAGACAACAGAAAAAGGACTCCCGAAAGAAAAAGATCATTGATATCACGAGTAACATATGGCAATAACACCCGAAGAAAAAAAGAAGATGTTTGAGGAGCGCTTTCGTGAGTACCCACGACTGGGGTATGTAGCCGCAGGTAAGGATTTCGGTGAAACACTAAAGCATATCCTTGATTTTACTCAGGTATCACCAGAATACTTTCCCATTATAGAAAATGAGGTCTTGGTGATTCTGTCTCTCTATGCACCGGTGAATGAACTAGGAGCTAACATCCAAGAATCAACGGGGCTTACAGAAGAAGTCTCGAATAGTCTTACTGCACTTATTCGATCACTTATCCTCGCACCCGTTATTGATGATCTCGAAGCATTCAACATACTCTGGGATGCTGAGATAGAGAAGGCGGAAAAAATTCCTGAAGCTCCAAAAGATTGGAAAGAGAAACTGGAGCTGCGACCAGAAGGTGTTCCACAGAGCAATCTCGTAAACCCAGATAGCCCAAAACCACTTACGCGAGAAGAAGTACTCCGGGCACTTTCACCTCACCGAACGATGGCAGGGGATATTGCGTCCCTACAAGAGGTTGAGGTAAACAAATCAATCGGGTACGACGCTGGGACAGAGGTGAAAAAACAGAATGGAGAGGCATAAGAATGAGCTTCGAGAAACACTATTGTGAAACGAGTGGACAAGGATTAGGGAAGTAGCGGCTCACGTACGGTACAATACATATATGCGTTTTGAAGTGCCACAGTTTATTGAGATAGAGGATAAAATAATTGGTCCACTCACATGGAAACAATTTATCTATCTTGCAGGTGGAGTGGGGATTTTGATTGTCCTCTACCTTATTAAAATACCCTTTATATTCTTTGCGATTATTGGCATTCCGCTTGCAGCACTCTCGGCTTCTCTTGCCTTCCATGAGGTAAACAATCGTCCTTTTTCAATTTTTCTTGAATCGTGCGTCAATTATTTTACCCGAAGCAAGTTATACCTGTGGAAGAAAGAGGCAATGCAGGAAATTATTGAGAAAACTGAAGTAGAACCATCACGCGCGGAAAGCCTTGCCTACACCGACAAGCAATCTTTGAAATCACTTTCTCGTAAACTTGAGCTCCATTTACCTGAATAGATCATGAAAACACAAAACGCATCACAACATTTTGTACCAATACGCGACATCCATGATGATGTAGCGATTCTTAAAGATGGTCAGATGTGTATGGTACTTCTTGCCTCATCAATTAACTTTGCGCTCAAGTCGGGAGACGAGCAACAAGCAATCCTTTCGCAATTTCAATCCTTTTTGAACTCAATTGATTTTTCTATTCAGGTATACATGCAATCTCGACGTCTCGATATTCGTCCGTATCTAGAAATTCTTAAGTCTCGTGAAGTACACCAGGATAATGAGCTGATGCGCATTCAACTACGTGAATATATGGAATTCATCAATACCTTTACCACCCAAGTAGATATTATGACCAAGAACTTCTTTGTTGTAGTACCGTATACACCTTTTAGTGCAGAGATGAAGGGTATTAGTCAATTTCTAAAACAGAAATCTCCGCAAGAAGAACGTGCCGGGGATAAGTTTTTTGAAGACCGTACCCAGCTTGAACAACGAGTCTCGGTGGTAGAGCAGGGGCTTGCACGTATCGGCATTCGTACCGTACCGTTAGGAACAGAGGAACTCGTTGAACTGTACTACCACATCTTTAATCCAGAGGATATGTCGAACGCACCAAGACGATAATATACGTATGGGACTTTTTGATTTTATACAACAGCATAAAAATAAGGATACTGAAATAGGTGCGCAAAACACGCCACTCTCGCTTCCGGATGTTATTGCACCTTCAGCAATCAGTATCAATCCGCGGAGCATTAATGTGAGTGGGCGACTGTCGCGAATATTTTTTGCTGTCTCATATCCACGATATCTCAACGATGGCTGGCTCGAACCCGTCCTCAATCTCGAACGAGAAATTGATGTGTCTATTGTCATTCATCCAATTGATACAGCGGAAACACTGAAAAAATTTCAGAAAAAGGTGGCCGAGGTACAAAGCCAAATCAATGAACGTTCAAATAAAGGTATGGTGCGCGACCCACAACTTGATGCAGCGTATCGAAATCTAGAAGACTTGCGAGACAAATTACAGCAGGCAGAAGAAAAGCTCTTTGATGTGGGACTCTACATTGCCATCTATGCAGAAAATGAGACAGATTTAAACAAAATTGAAACTGAGGTAAAAACAATCCTCGATACCCGTCTCGTCTATATTAAGCCTGCGCTCTTCCAACAAGAAGAAGGTTTCATGAGCGTTATCCCTACGGTTAGCGATAAACTTCTCGTACATAGTAAATTTAATTCCTCACCACTTTCAAGCTTTTTTCCATTTACCTCATTTGACCTCACTTCAGATACAGGGATCCTCTACGGTATCAATAGACACAATAGCTCGCTCGTACTCTTTGATCGCTTCACACTCACAAACTACAATTCAGTCACCTTTGCGACATCAGGAGCAGGGAAGTCATACACAACAAAACTTGAGATACTCCGTTCACTTATGTTTGGTACTGAGGTTATTGTGATTGATCCAGAACATGAATATGAGTATCTTGCTGAAGCAACCGGTGGGCGTTTCTTTAATATTTCACTCTCATCAAATCACCACATCAATCCATTTGATCTTCCAGTGCCACTTCCTGATGAAAATCCAAAGGAGCTACTTCGTTCACACATCATTGAACTCGTCGGTCTCTTTAAGCTGATGCTTGGAGGCCTCACCCCTGAAGAAGATGCCATTATTGACGCCGCGCTCCACGAAGTGTATGCGCTCAAAGATATTACTGGCTCTGGTGACTATCGTGATCTCCCGGCGCCACTCCTCTCAGACTTTGAAATGGTACTCGCCGGAATGGAGGGGAGTGAATCCCTCGTGCAACGACTCACAAAGTACACCTCCGGTACGTGGTCAGGCTTTATGAACGAACCTACAAACGTCGACATCAACCAAAAATTCATTGTGTTCTCACTCAGAGACATGGAGGAAGACTTAAAGACGATCGCGATGTACATTGTGACCAACCACATCTGGGGAGCAGTGCGAAGGGAACTCAAGAAACGACTCCACGTTATTGACGAGGCATGGTGGGTGCTTAAGTCAGAAGACACTGCGGCGTTCCTCCACAATATTGCAAAGCGTGGACGTAAGTACTACCTTGGCATAGCAACAATTACGCAGGATGTGGACGATTTCCTTCGCTCACCGTATGGAATTCCTATGATTACGAACTCTTCGATGCAGCTCCTCATGAAGCAGTCTCCTACCGCGGTTGATACGCTTCAAAATGTCTTTAATCTCACTGATGAAGAAAAGTTTATGCTCCTTGAATCAGGAGTTGGGGAAGGGATATTCTTCGTTGGGCTCAAGCATGTCGCAATCAAAGTTATTGCTTCATACACCGAGGATCAAATCATCACCTCTGACCCCTGCAGCTACTCCAGATACAACAGGCACGAGCAGAACTAGAGAATAATGCCTAATATATGCCACCAGTTGTAGCATCTACGATTGTAAAAGGAGGTAAAAAGAGAATTAAAAGAACGCTCCATGCGAAGACCGGTAAACCAGTTTCGCATGCTCATGGTGTTCGAAACGCAATGGTGCGGTATAGAGATAGCATAGAGGGTCGCTCACTTGCAGGAACAATAGGTAGACATAACTATCTAAAACAGAAAGGGCCACGTTCGGCCCGTTCAACACGACAAGCATCAAACGAAATTTCATACAATGCTCGTATGCAAGAGGTATACGCTCGTGCACAAGAACTATATATGAATAGTGGTGAAGAAATAGAGGAACGGGACTTGAAAGAAACTGTTGTAATAAATATGAACGCTCCTGATGCCGTGCATTTTCCTTTTATCATTCTTTCTCTTGCGGTTTTGAAAGACCTCCTCGATATTCTCACTACGCTCAGTATTGTCGGGATACCATTTTCGATTGCACTCTCCGTTGTTATAACACTTATTTTGTTCTTCTGGACACTTGGGAAAATGAGCGGGGGATGGTGGAAAAAGAAACTCGTCAGATGGATGCTTACCTGGCTCATTATCGCGTTTCTTGGCGAAGCAACTCCTTTTCTCCAAGTACTTCCAATTGCTACTATTTTTGTCCTTATGGCACACTATCGCGAAAAGAAGGTTGTTAAACTATTTAACCAGGTGCTCGAAGAGCTCCATAAGGCAAAGCTTACGTAGTGCAACATTATTCAACTATCAGCACATTTTAACTGATTCATCGTGATAAACTACTTACATGAAGAGCTCTACGGAATCTAAACTTGGTCTATGTTTCCTTATATGTGGAATTTCCGTCATAGGATTGTTTGGTGTCGTGAGTAATGTTGCAGAAGCCCAGTCATTTCTTGATGAAAACAACGGTATTAACCTTGTACTTAATCCACAATTTCCTGAACCGCTTGAGCCAGTCACACTATCTCTTGATGATTATAGTGTGGAAACAACCGGTGCCACTATCATGTGGTACGTGAACGGTGCTGAGCAGCGTCAATTCAGAAATGAGCGTGCTATGACGTTCACGACGCCAACTCTTGGAAAACGCAGTGAGGTACGAGTCGTTCTTTCCCGAACAAACGCACCGAGCCTTTCTCATACACGCATGATTACTCCGACTGTGGCCGATATCATCCTTGAGGCAAACACCTATGTACCAACATTTTATAAAGGACGAGCACTTCCAAGTGGGGAATCAACGGTGCGTGCAATTGCCGTCATCAATGATGGTAGTACCCTACCAGACAGCGCGTATACTTATAAATGGTCCTTGGATGACTCGGTATTCTTTGGCGGTCCAGTGAAGGGAAAACATATCGTCTCTTTTATCATGCCTCGGTATGCAGGAAGCATTCTGAGTGTTGAAGTTATAAACACAGAAGGTACGACAGTTGCACAAAAGAATATCCCACTCACTATCGCTGTTCCTGAAATACATTTTTATGAATTTAGCCCACTCCGAGGCCTCTATACGAAAGAAGTACCTACTCCACTCACGCTTATCGGGGACGAGACTACAATCTACGGCGAACCCTATTTTATGAATACCCGCATGAACGCAAATGCTTCAGATTTCACGTGGAAAATAAATGGGGGGAACGTATCTCATGATGCAGGTACCCCAAATGCCATTACGCTCCAAAAGACAGGTGGTGCCGGGAGTGCCCAAGTCGAATTTACCGTAGTCACCAAAACACAAATCCCGCAATTTGTTGAGAAGTATTTTAATCTTGTTTTTTAAGCATATGCAGAGCCTATCTACAAAATGTATTGCACTACTTCCGGGTATATTCTCGTTCATTTTTCTCTCTGTATGCTTTGTACCAACCGTATTTGCGCAAGGTCCTACCTATACCCCGATTATTGGGCTCCCTGGTCTTCAAAATTTAAATACTAACACAACACTGCCTCAATATATAAATGCCATTTACGTCATACTCATTATTCTCGGTGGTATTATAGGAGTCTTAAAAATTGCGTTTGCGGGTGTTAAATATAGTCTTTCCGGTACTGGCGTGACAGACAAAGAAAATGCAAAGGCAAGCATTCGGGGTGTATTTCTTGGACTTGCATTATTGCTCCTACCGTACGTAGTTCTAAATACCATTAATCCAAACTTGGTAAACCTTGATGTACTCAAAGTCGCCAAGAAAACTAACTTGAGCAACGTCAACAATCAAAGCAATGCAGAGTCACAGCGACTCCTACGATCAACTCCCGAGGCAGTATGTCTTGAAACTAAAGGGAACACATGGCTCAATAATACCTGCTGTCCACAAAATATGAACACAAATGAGTGTTTGGCAAAATCTAACGATACGCCACCCGTGGGAAGTGGGGCAGCCTCTGATGAATGGCAATTTAAGGCAATTAGTAGAGATTTGTGTAGCGCAAAAGCAAAGGATTCAAACCGCGATATGGTATTCACACAAACATCTTCTAACTTAGGAAATTGTGATCTCTATCCAAAGCCGTAATTTTTATCCATTATGAAAAAAACACTTTTAATATCAATTGGGATTCTCATACTATGTATCGTCATCGCTGTTTGGACCTATCTTTTCATATATGGCACACCAAAAAACAGTGCTGAGGTCTTCACCCGGTTTGGTGTTGGGGGAGAAACAGTTGTTCCAACAACGAATGAGGGAGCAACGGTCGATGTAAAAAGTGAAACGAACTCTGGTTCAGTTCAGAAGCTCAAACAACTCACCACACGACCTGTTGCTGGTGCTGGATTTACCTCAAGCGGTATTCGCTATGTGGAACAAGGTACAGGTCATATCTATGAAATAAATCTAAGCACCGGTAGTGAAACAATCATTAGTGGTACCACGATTACACAAGCGTTTGAAGCAGTCTTTGATGGTTCCGCTGAATATATTGCCATCACATCTCGAACAAATGATGGAGCACGGACAGTGGTTGGCAAACTGTCGCAAGCCTCCTCGACTTTCGAAAGTGGCATTGCACTCCCAAACAACGCGACTGAGGTTGCCTTTGGAAATAGCACGGGTACTTTGTTCTATGTGCTCAAAGATACCGATGGACTCTCTGGATATTCATATACGGTAGATACGAAGTCCGGTACCCCTCTGTTTGCTATCCCACTTCGCGATGTACGCGTTCTGTGGGGTAACCCCGTATACGTGTACACGACACCCACTCGCGAACAAGAAGGATACGTATACACAGTAATTAAGAATGATCTGGGATATGTTGCTACTGGAGGTTACGGGCTTACTGGTATCTCATACCCAGGCGGAGTGGTACTCACATCTCTTAAAAATTCAAAAGCTGAATCTACATTTTATAAGAAAAATGGAACCTCTTTTACATCTACAATCCCTCTTATGCGCGAGAAATGTGTATTTAACAGTAATACAGAATCTCTATACTGTGCGACTCCAGGATCACTTACAGATGGAGTTTTCCCTGATGATTGGTACAAGGGGGTAATTTCATATTCGGATGTGCTATGGTCTGTGGACATAACTGATGGTAGTGCGAAATTGCTCTCAGATTTATTATCACAAAGCGGGCGACAAATTGATATCGCTCACATTGGCACCGATACCGAAGGAAAAAACATATACTTCATTAATAAAAACGACAACACCCTCTGGATATTCGACACAACGCTCTAGGAGAGAAAAAATCTACAAAATAAAACCAATAGACATTAGTTCTATTGGTTTTATTTTGTCACACGTACAAGCTCTGTGTAGTGATTCCACTCAAAAACATTATTGTTGCTTAAGTCCTTTATGTCGAACGACATATTCTTGGCCAATTGCCATGATATTGCTAATAGTGAAGTAAAGCGCAATTGCTGCTGAAATAGTGTACGCAACAAAAAAGATTAGGATTGGCATTACATAGCGCATTTGCATCTGCATACTTCGAGTAAAATCATCCTTAAAGTTCGGCTCTGCATTTGGATCACGAGGCTTTGAAGGGGGAAGTGACAATCGAGTATGAATGTATTGGGTAAGTCCAGCTAAGGCTGCAAGCCAGATGCTCTTCTGTGTAATATCCATAAGACCAAGAAACATCATGCTGACCGTTTCAGGATTCGGAATAAAAGAATAGAGCAATCCTGTATTGATAAGCGGGAGTGCTATGCCTCCACCTGTATATACCGCAAAATAAAGTGCGATAATAATTGGTATCTGAATAATAAGAAGGAGAATGCTCGAAAAAGGATTTACTTTTGCTTCTTTAAAAACTTCCATTGTCTTCAGTGCTTGCACATCACGCTTATCTTTATACTCCTCCTTTATCTTCGCGAGCTTTGGTTCAAGAATCTGCATCGCAAGCTGTGTGCGCGCGGCCTTGAGTGAGATAGGAAGTATGATGGTCTTTACCAAAATAACCGTACAAATAATAGCAATACCGACATCCCCACCTCGAACAATATCAATGAAAAAAACGAGGCTATTATAGATTGGATCAAAGAAAATAGTGTGCCAAATAAAACTCATATTCTGGTGTTATTGTTGATTAATTTTTAGGACTCGATCAATATCTGCACGAACTTCTTCTTTAATCGCCGCAAACGTTTTTGTCTCGAGCCCTGCTTTTGCGATAAAAATAAAAACTCCCTGTATTGTTCTCTCAGATCGGTAGTTTCTAACAATATCATAAATTCGCCGACGGATCTTGTTCCTCGAAACTGCTTTTTTAGCTATTTTCTTAGAAACTACGACGGATACATGGAGTTTTGGGTATGCACACCACACCATTTGGAGAGAAGGGGAGTGGAGACGTTTCCCCAAAGAAAAAAAGCGATTGAATGCTTCTCTACTCAATCGTTCTTTTTTGGGGAGCATACTTCTTTAGTATACCTTAGACAGCAAGCTTGGCTCGGCCTTTGCGTCGTCGTGCAGTAAGTACTTTTGTACCTTTCTTTGTTGCTGCACGAACGAGAAAACCATGAGTAGTTGCTCGCTTTCGCTTTTTTGGTTGATAGGTTCGTTTTGGCATATCGTATGTGGCTCACACTCTACACCAAAATCTCTATTTAAACAAGAGCGTTATTTCTCACCCCAGTTGTGACTCTTCTATTATTATCTACTGTGGAGAACGTCCTTCTTATCAACACAAGTGGAATACAAGGCAAAATAAAGCTTTAGTCTTCATTTCATTTGTATAATATGCATTGACCTTTTATCTATACATTGTTTTCCCCATGTTGTGCACAGATTATTTTTAGGCATCATAATAAAAATGCCGTTTTTTGAATAGTGTTTACAGTTTCTCTCCGCACAGTATAATGTTCCTTGTCATTTATTGATTTCTTTCTATGAGTTCTATTTCAAACATCTCAACAAGCATTATCCACACGGAACAAATCGATGTGAAAAAGCTTTGGGATGATGCACTCGTCAGCATTGAACTCTCAATAACCTCAGCAAATTTTAAGACATGGTTTCGGGACACCCACATTGTGTCACTTGAAGATGGGACTATCACCCTTGGGGTACCAAGTGTCTTTGTTCGTGATTGGGTTTCAGATAAATTCCAAAATCTAATCCTTAAAACACTACGAGACCTTACCCCGCATGCACGAAGTATTGAATTTGCTGTTGTGCAACGAAACGATAAGCGTCACGAAACCTCAAAAAAGCAAACAGTGAACGCCGCACTTCCACTCGAAGAGTACTACATCAATAAAAGCGACAATCTCAATCCTAAGTATATCTTTGATACGTTTGTGGTTGGTCCATTTAATGAACTCGCGCATGCTGCTGCACGAACAGTAGTAAATAAGCCAGGAATTGCGTATAACCCACTCTTTATCTATGGCAAAACAGGGCACGGAAAGACCCACCTTATTCAAGCAGTAGGGAATCAATTAAAACGAGTAGGTAAGAAAGTATTTTATGTCACGAGTGAGCGTTTCGCCGTCGACTACATGAACTCACTCCAAAGCGGTTCAGCAAATAACTTTAAGGATAAGTATCGTCAGTATGACGTTATTATCATGGACGACGTACAGTTCCTTGCAAACAAAGAGAAGACGCAGGAAGAGCTCTTCCACCTCTTTAATGCAATGCACGACAATAACAAGCAGATTATTTTCTCAAGCGATGTGCATCCAGCGCTCATGTCGAATATGGAAGAGCGTCTACAGTCCCGATTTGCACAGGGAATGATTGTTGATATTCCACAACCTGATCTTGAGTCTCGTAGTGCAATTTTGAAATCAAAAGCTGCTCAAAACACACTCACATTAAGTGAAGATGTGGTCGAACACCTCTCGCATACTATTGAGGGGAACATTCGAGAACTTGAGGGGGCGCTCAATACCATTTTGTGTCAATCACAACTCCTTGGTAGAACACTTACACTCGATGAAGTTAAGGTGCTTATAAAAAATAGTACTCGTCCTCGAAAATCGCTTGCGGTAAGTGACGTTGTAGACAAAGTGGCACGTTATTTTGATATTGAACCTGCAAGTATTTATGAAAAAACGCGCAGAAAGGAGGTGGTAAAACCACGTCAACTCATTATGTACATTTTGCGAGAAGATTTTCAGGTGTCCTATCCCGCAATAGGGCAAAAGCTTGGTGGACGAGACCACACCACAGTTATTCACTCATGTGAGAAAATCAAACGTGAGATTAAAGAAGATACTGAGCTTGAGGAAGAGGTGTCACAAATTCGACTACTACTTAAGTAGTGTGTATTTCCTGTGGAATACATAACTGTGTTCTTTATAAAAAGTGTGGGTAACCCGGGGAAAATCATTTACCGAAACCCTGAAAAATGAATGGTTATCCACAAAGAGAATCTATCGTAAGACTTATGCCCACATCATTCTCTTTTCCCCCAACACTATACACAGAGTAATAGGACATAGATCGGTAGAGAAACACTTATTTTAAAGACGAATACTGCGTCTATCCACACATCCACACCACTAATAATGATTGAATAAATTTCTTAAAAAATAATTAACAAAAGATATGCACATAACAACTGAGACAAAACGATTGGTGAAAATTTTGGATACTGTTTCTAAAGTGAGTACGAAACATGTCACCTTACCTGTTCTCCAGTGTGTGCTCCTTGAGGTGAGTGGAAAAAAGCTTTCAGTCCGAGCAACAAACTTAGAGATAGGTATAGAAGGGAGTATGGATGTGACAGTGGAGGAGGAGGGTATTATTGCGGTACCAGCTCACATACTTTTACAAACACTTCATTTGGTAAATCAACCAACAATTACACTTTCTACTGAGGGGGATGTACTCCATGTGGAATCAAAGTCATCAAAAACAGAAATTAAAAGTATTAATGCGTCAGAGTTTCCACATATACCAAAGGTTGTTGGGACAGCACGAGTGATTTCTGGATCAATATTCGCACTCGGTATTAAAACAACTGCATTTACTGCATCACAATCATCAATTAAACCTGAATTAGGAAGTATTTATATCTACCAAAAGCGAGAGCACTCACTCACATTTGTGGCGACCGACTCATTCCGTCTTATGGAAAAGACAGTACCACAAAAAAACATTATCCTCGACGAATCAGTGCTTATTCCGTATAAAAATGCCCTTGAACTTGCACGTGTCGCAGAACTTGTTGATGGGGATATAGAGCTTTTTATCAATGAAAATCAATGTGCGCTTGTTGCGGGCGATATATACATCACTTCGCGGCTTATTAGCGGTACATTTCCTGATTATGAGCAGATTATTCCGAAAGAATATAAAACAAATACAACAATGCTTACAGGTGATCTTGCACAAGCACTTAAAAAAACAAGTATTTTCTTGAATAAGTTCATGCAACTCACCGTTACTATCTCTGGAGGTACATTTACTCTATCTGCTCAGAGCGGAGACGCAGGAGCGACTACAGAGTCCCTACAGGCGAATGTAGAGGGGGAGGATATCACACTCAACTTCAATCAACGTTATATTAATGAGGTCATGTCACATTTGAGTGATGATAGTGTACTTCTGAAGTGTGCGGGCATAGGACGTCCAATGATTATTGAAAATGTGCACGATAAGTCTTTGCGATACCTTGTGATGCCAATGAACAAATGACCGGAAAATAAGGGACAAAGTCCTTATATTTTCCGAGTGGCCTAGAAGTTAACGAGCGGAGCGTGAGAAGATGTGGGACATCTTCGCAAGACTCATTAAGGTTTTATGAAGTATGAATAAAATCTAATGAGTGGACAGTTTCTGTAAGAAATATAACTTCTGGTCCGTCTTGTTTTTCTTCACACAGAAGAAAAACTGACGAACACAATCCAATGCTTATGTAAGTAACAGTTTCGAGGTCGCATAACTTACGATCTGCAATTTCTCTCTTATATAATAAGAGAAACTACCAAGCCATTTTCTGCGCATGTAGCCAATAAATATGCTTTTAAATAAGGATAACAAAAAGAAACGCGGACAGGGTATTGTGAAGATTTCGGATCTGTTCAAAAAGTATACCGATGTGCTACGAGCACCACAGGGAACGGTTATAAGTTCGTTTATAGAGGTTATAGAGGATCAGTTCGGGTACACGATACGGAAAGAGCAGTGTGTATACTCAGTTGCCACAAGAACACTACGTCTCAATGTCTCAGGGCCACTAAAGTCAGAGATATTACTCCAAAAGAGCAGGGTCCTTGGATTGCTCTCGGACAAAATAGGGAAGAAGAGTGCTCCTGTAGAGATCCTTTAATCTTGAGCTTTTGTAGCATCCATAAGTCCTGCTTTCCATAGGGATATAGGGTACTCCCAAAGAGGAAACTGAGGGTCTGTTGGTGTGGTGGGCTGTGGACCGAGGGGATCATCTTTGTCGACATAGTAGAGGATCGAATGCGCACTCGAAACGGCATTCTCAAGGTTTATGGTTGGTGCGGGTGTATCCGACTCAGTGTCAGTGTTCTCATTTTCTACCAACCCTACCGGGTCAAACCATACACCTCGAAGTACGGGCTTTATTGTATCGGATGTACGGGGAGCATCCTTAAACGTTTTTGGTGGAATAGTAGTCAGTACATAATCCATAAAGTCTCTCCAGAGTGGCGCTATAACCATTCCTGAAATCTGGCTCATTGAAGCATTGTCGTTATTTCCTGCCCATGCACCCACTACAATATTAGGGGTGTATCCAAGCGCCCACGCATCGCGATTGTCGTTGGTTGTACCAGTTTTGACAGCAACATCTCTTCCTGGAATATAGAGTGCTGAATTTGATCCAAATACAGGAGTTCGTGCAACATTATCGGAGAGAATGTCAGATATCTGATAGGTAATATTTGGATCAAGCACTCGCTTTGATTTTGGGGTGAACTCTTCAAGCACATTACCCTGCGTATCTTCGATGCGAAGAATACCCTGGAGATCGTTTCGCACACCTTCGTTTGCAAAGGTTCCATATGCACCCACCATCTCGAGTAGCTTCACTTCTCCACCCCCGAGTACGAGTGTGAGTCCATATTGATTTTGATTGGTGAGTGTCGTAATACCAAGGTCACGTGCCATTTTTAATGATTCAGGAATACCGGCAAGGTAGAGTGCTTTCACTGCAGGTATGTTGAGGGACTGAGCGAGCGCATTCCTAAAGGTGATTGGCCCTCGAAATTTGCCATCGTAGTTTGAAGGAGAATAACACCCACCTTCAGAGGTGAAGTTATCTGGTTCACAGGTGGTAGAGAATTGCGTGCGAAGGTCAAATACCACAGTTTCAGGCGTGTACCCTTTTTGGAAAGCCGTTGCATAGACAAATGGTTTAAACGAAGACCCTGGCTGTCGATTTGCAAGAGCAATATTGAAGTTGCCGTCTAGGGTTTCATCAAAGTAGTTTCGGGAACCCACCATCACCAAGATCTGACCGTTTGTTGGGTCTGCAGCTACAAGGGATGCGTTCGAGGCGTTATATGCTTTTTCGTTGTAGAGTGCATTTTCAAGCACTATTTCTTCAGCTTTTTCTTGAAGCCCCCAATCAAGTGTGGTAATTACCCGAAGACCCTTTTCGGCAAGCGCTTCATCCCCATAGTTTTTGGTGAGGTAATCGCGAATATAAAATACAAAGTGCGGTGCGCGAATACCGGTTGCTACCTGTGGTTTAAAGGCAACCACCTCTTCTTTTGCTTGATTATATTCATCTTCAGTTATAAAACTGTGTTCAAGCATTTTTGTGAGTACAAGATTTTTTCGCTTCTCAAGACCGTCCAGGTTTGCTCCATAGGGAGAATAGTAGGTGGGAAGCTGTGGAAGTGAGGCGAGATACGCAGCTTCCGCAAGTGTTACTTCTGAAGCAGGTTTCCCAAAGAACGAAAGGCTTGCTTCTTCCACACCATAGATGGTTCCCCCGTACGGAGATTCGTTAAGATAGTGTGAAAGTATCTCTTCCTTGGTCAACACCTGTTCGAGTCGAAATGCAAGAATCACTTCTTTTATTTTGCGTGTCAGTGTCTTCTCGCGAACAAGTATCGAATTTTTAATAACCTGCTGGGTAATAGTCGAGCCTCCTTGACCACTAAGTATCCCGTTTCCGCCCTGCAGGTTTGCAAGAGCTGCACGAAGAATGGCGAGTGGGCGCACGCCCGCATGTTCAAAAAATGTGTCATCTTCAATAGCCACTGTTGCGTTCTTTATGTGTCGCGATATGTCATCGTACGGGATAACAGTACGTTTGACGTCTTGATGGAGGTCGTAGAGGAGTATTTTCCCGGTACGATCAAAAATCTTTGTCGATTGCTGGATTTGTCGTTCTTCGAATGACGAAAGGTCAGGAATATCAAGCGTGGCTATCCAGATGAGTAGGATACCAACGCTCACAATCCCAAGTACGAAAAAGCCAATGATTACATCGATAATAACCTCTTTGCTGTGACGTTTGAGCCAGGTGGTAATGCGTGACATATTATTAGATAGTACCATTCTCTGTACTATACACTAAGAACAGAGGGTGCTCATGAATGAATACTCTTTAAATACCTATAACGTATCAAAAACTAAGAAGGGTACAAAGATGTGCTGGATATGATAGAGTATATTTTACTACATATATGCAGATAGATACGAATGAACAAAAAATTGACGAATTGCTCCACCGTGGAGTAGAGGAGGTGATTCACACCGAAAGTCTTAAGAAGAAACTCCTTTCAGGTAAGCAGCTTCGCATAAAGTTGGGTATTGATCCAACAAGCCCAAATATACATTTGGGAAGAACGGTACCGTTACTAAAACTGAAGGATTTTCAAGATCTCGGACACCAAATTGTTTTTATTGTAGGAGATTTTACGAGTGTAATTGGAGACACCTCAGACAAAGAGAGTGAACGCCCAATGCTGACACCTGAAGCAGTAGATGAAAATAAAAAGACATACCTCGAACAGGTGTCAAAAATACTCGACATCAGTAGTGTTGAATTTAGATATAATTCTGAATGGTTAGAGAAGCTCTCCTACCGGGAAATTGGTGAACATGCAGATATGTTTTCTGTTGCAGACTTTATTGCGCGCGATAACATTAAACGACGTCTTGATGCGGGGAAGCGCGTTTCATTACGTGAAGTGCTGTATCCTCTCATGCAAGGGTATGACAGTGTAGCTGTGCATGCAGACGTGGAGTTAGGGGGTACTGATCAACGGTTTAACCTTCTTGCCGGGAGAACACTCCAGCCCCAATTTGGTCAGGAGCCACAAGATATCCTCATGACAAGTTTAGTAAACGGTACCGATGGAAGAAAGATGAGTTCGAGTTGGGGAAATACTGTCACACTCCTTGCTACACCGGTAGAAATGTATGGAAAGATTATGAGTGTCAATGATGCTGAGATAATCACCTACTTCACAATGTGTACCCGGGTACGCATGGACGAAATCTCACATATGTATAACGAACTTGAAAATGGAGCAAACCCACGAGATATTAAAATGAGACTAGCTCGGGAAATAACACGGATGTATCACGGTGAAGAGGGAGCGTCCATAGGGGAAGAGTATTTTGTTGAAACCTTTCAGAAAGGAGGAGTACCCGAGGATGTGGAAGAGATTCATCAGGATTATATCGAGGCAATAGTAGGAAAGGGAATTGTTTCTTCAAAAACTGAATTACGACGACTCCTCGAAGCGGGCGGAGTACGTGATGCAGAAAGTGGAGAGAAGTTTTCAGAGATACCTCATACGCTCACAGAACCAGTCGTGCTTAAAATAGGGAAACGACGGTTTGTAAAATTGATGCCATAAACAGAAAACCCGCGCCACAGGCGCGGGTTTTTTGTTTAGTTTATTTCAGAATCGTAGGGGTTGGACCCCTACGATTGAGACCTTAATTTACTCACGTTAGCGTTGGGTTGCGTCCGTCCCATTTTTCTTCTGGGTGAAGAAAAATGGGACGGACTCAGAGGCTTCAAAAAACTTACTTACTGTAGCGTTGGATTGCTTCCGTCTGAAAATTTATTAAGAATAAAATTTTCAGACGGACTCAGAAAATATACGGGCCTGCACATCTTGGATTTGTGGTTGAGTAGAGACGTCTAGCAGTTTCCATTATGAATAGGAAACTGAGACGGAAATTCGCAATAGTCGCTACGCTCGTTCGCTCATTTCACATTTCGTCGCGATCATCGAATGAATCGTAGTCCATATCCTCTTCCTCATCATCTTCATCAAATATTTTTCCATCCTCATCCTTTGCTGCTTCTGGGTCCTCTTCATCTTCAGCTGGAACGAGTAAGTTTTCTTTAAGAAGGGGGTCAATTTCAGCAGCAAGTAAATCATCATCAAGTTCACCTTCATCAAGCTCACCGAGTAGTTCGTCGTCAATACTCTCACCTTCTTCCTCCTCCTCTTCCTCAAAGTTTTTCATGTCGTTGTGTGTTGTAAAAAAGATCATAGATTAGCTATACATTTACATTAAATTCGTTCAGGTCTTTTTTATCAGATGTTGGCAAATTGTGCAACCTTTATTATTGTAATTTATGCTCGATAATGTGCGAGTGCGGTGATACCGACTGCAATTGCGTCGTATTCGTCGTCATGAGCAGTCTTTGGTGCGTTTGTAACAAGTCGTTTTACCATATCAATAACTGCATTTTTGTCACTGTTTCCGTACCCTGTTACTGCTACTTTTATTTCTTGCGGCCCAAATTCATATAATCTACATCCTGCATGTTTTGCAAGATAGAGTATGATGCCTCGCGCCTGGGCAACGCCAATTGCTGTCTTAATATTTTTGTTAAAAAACAATGTCTCAATAGCGACAGCGTCAGGCGTATGTTCCGCAATGAGAAGTGCTACTGCGTTTCCAATTTCTACCAAACGATCGGGTAGGTCTGATTGTTTATTAGTGAGTACACAGGTAGAAAACAAGAGTTTTTCTTTTCCATTTTCCTGATCCAGAACAGCTACACCGAGTCGGTCATAGCCAGGATCAAATGCAAGTACTTTCATAGAAGGTATCCTACCGTGTATCCTTCTTGGTGTCACGGTTACCTACACATACCATAACCACTATTCTCCAGCGGTGTCTGCCGTTGTAAAGATATCCTGGACATCGTCATTGTCCTCAAGTGTTTCAATGAGGTTACCTAATTTTTCACCATCTTCCTCGCTTAGGTTAATTGGAAGTGTTGGAATGTATCCGTCTGCTGTTTTAGTAAATGCCCAGGCAGAAGATCCTGTTCCTCCAAGCTGGTATCCCATCTTGCTCAAAGTGTGCTTAATTTCCGGCGTTGTTCTGTTTGGGTTATCAGTGACTGCTGTAATTAGTATCGCAACGCCACCCGGCCCGTATGTTTCATAGAGCACTTCTGAGAGTATGACTCCATCAGCACCACTTCCTTTAGCAACGGCACGTTCGATATTTTCTTTAGGCATCGAGTCTTTCTTTGCTCGTTCGATGACGGCTATAAGTCCTGGAGAACTGAGGTTACCATGTGCCTTTCGTGATTCCATCGTAATCGCAATCGCGTGTTTTGAAAATATTTTACTTTTTTGACCATCGGTCTTTTCCTTTTGTCGCTTAATTTGTGACCATTTATTATGTCCTGACATAGAAAGAAGGCTTAGATTGTTGTGTAGGGTATGAAGTTCCCTACACCTAATAATGTATATGAAATCATAATCAATATGAGAGAAGACGCAAGTCTACGACACAGAGTCTGTTCCAAAATGTTCATACGCTCGAGCGGTAACGACTCGTCCTCGCGGCGTACGTTCGAGGAGTCCCTGCCGAATAAGATATGGTTCGAGCACATCCTCAATCGTTGACATCTCTTCTCCCGTTGCAGCAGCCATCGTGTTGAGTCCCACAGGACCACCACTGAACTTATGAATAATGGAGTGAAGAAGCGTTTTGTCCGGGCCTGTAAGTCCAAGTGTATCAATTTCAAGAAGATCAAATGTTTTATCAATCACTTCAGGATTAAGATCAGATGCTTCAAGTTGCGCCAAGTCACGACACCGTTTTAACAAATAGTTTGCTGTGCGAGGGGTAGCCCGGCACCGCTTTGCTATTTGACCGAGTAGTCCAAGTTCTACCTGTACCCCGAGAAGCTCTGCTGAACGTTTCAAGATATGAGCAATCTCATCGTCAGTATAAAACTCTAATCTGAATGTTCCTCCAGAGAAACGTGAACGAAGTGGTGACGAGAGAAGTGAGATGCGCGTTGTTGCTGCTACGAGCGTGAATGGTGGTAGATCAAGCTGCACGGTGCGCGCCGAAGGACCTTTGCCGATAATAATATCAAGTACTCCTGATTCCATTGCGGGGTAGAGCACTTCCTCAATTGATTTTGAAAGTCGATGGATCTCATCAATAAAGAGTACGTCTCCAGGTGAAAGGTTGGTGAGAATTGCAGCCAAATCACCAACGCGCTCAATTGCTGGTCCGGACGTGGTGCGCATGTTCGTCCCCAGAGTTTTTGAAATAAGGTGTGCAAGCGTTGTTTTCCCGAGACCAGGGGGGCCATAGAGCAAAATATGTTCTGCTGCATGCCCGCGCTCACGAGCTGCTGTAAGCAAAATACGTAGGTTTTCCTTGATTTTTGTCTGTCCCACATACTCTTCCCAGCTCTGTGGGCGAAGTGTTTGGTCGAGGTTGCCAGCACCATCACGTTCGAAGGTAGGGCGTTGTGTGGGGGTGTCATTCATACCGCTCTATTGTATACGAAAACAGGAATTGGCAAGGGATTGACAAAAAATCATAGTATGCTAAAATGTATTTATATCGTTCATTAACCTTCGAATACTCACATTCGAAAGGTTTTCTTTTTTAACACGAGGGACATCGAATAGATGACCCTCTACGCAATACTTGGCACTCAGAGCGAGGGTATTTTGGTACCCGCCTTGAGCGTGACTACTGGGCTATTCCTCAGTTTTGGAGGGCCACTTCTTCAGGGAAGCTATTGCGTAGAGGGTTATACATTCGATCTCTATTCCGAAGAATACAAAGTGAACGATCTTGTTGAAAGGACACGCATCACTTCTCTGTAGTGATGTTTCGAATATAACATAGTGCTCTAGATACGTCTTCTTGACCAAGATAGTTCAAAGTTGCATAGCAAAATGGAAGTCTCCCACGTTGCTTTTTTTTGTTGTCTACTGAGTAGTATTTGGATCAACGTCATGGATCTCGCTTTCAAAATGGTAGAGGTCAAGCACCCGAGATACTTCATCGAGTGACGTAATTCCGCCTAGAACTTTCATGATACCGTCTTGTTGCATAGACGGAATTTTTTGATGTGCTGCTGCAACAACGATATTACTTTCGCGTGAGTCTTCATAGATCGCTTTCTCAACCTGTTCATCAATCTGAATCGCCTCAAACACACCAACTCGACCCTTATACCCACTCTCGCCACAGAAGGCACACCCCTTTGATTCAAAGATTGTATGAATAGCAACCGGTGTGTCGAGAATACGCTGAATGAGCTTCTGTTCTTCACTCGTAATCTCTCGTTCCACTTTGCAGTGGTCGCAGAGCTTACGCACAAGCCGTTGCCCAAGAATGATGTTGCAGGCGCTTCCAATCATTCGAGAATCTACACCAAGATCGATGAGTCGCGGGAATGCCGCCGCTGCACTGTTTGTGTGGAGCGTTGAGAACACAAGGTGTCCGGTGAGGGCTGCATGAATAGCCGTTTCTGCTACCTCACGATCTCTAATTTCGCCGATGAGAATCACGTCAGGGTCTTGGCGAAGTATTGAGCGGAGCCCTTCTTCGAAGGTGTATGTCGCATCAACTTGTGTCTGCACAATACCAGGCAACTTGTATTCAATAGGGTCTTCAAGCGTAACAATTTTGAGTTGCGGCGTATGGATTTCCATAAGGAAGGTGTATAGAGCGCTCGTTTTTCCTGACCCAGTTGGACCTGTCGTGAGGATGGCGCCATTTGGACGTTGTAGTTCTGCGAGGATTACTTCATGCAGTTTGGTATTGAGTCCAAGATTTTCAAGTTTAAAACTCGATGCGCTCGGGTCAAGAAGACGCATAACCATAGATTCACCATATGCTCCTGGAATTACAGACGAACGTACTTCCACTTCTCGTGTCCCGATGTCGAATGTAAACCGTCCATCCTGTGCTTCTTTTCGTATGTTGAGCTTGAGGCCAGAGAGTAGCTTAAGTCGTGAGGTGATGTGGTGTGCAATATCGTTTTCAATGTCACAGATGTCCCAGAGTACACCATCAAGTCGATAGCGAATACGCACTGCCCGCGCTTCAGGTTCAATATGAATGTCTGACGCAAGAAGTGCAATCGCACCTCCGAAAATTGCACCAATCATCTGACTTGTTTTTGTTACGCCATTTTCTCTTTGGATTGTCGCTACTTTTTCAGCGATATCGAGGTATGTTTTTGTTTCTTCAGCAAATTTTTTAATCAGTTCTGGATCAACATCAAGTACACCCTTCACCTGGACGACTGATTTTTGAATATCATGATAGCGATCCCATGCGTATGAAATACTCGCAAGTGACGCAAGATAGAGTGTTGGCTTTAGCCCCTGATCCTCAAGTCGTTGAAGGAGTGGCGGCATTTCAGGATTCTTTGGGTTACGGATTGCAACTGACGAACTCTCGTTACCTTGCGCGAAGACCGCAATTTCTGCGTGGCGAGCTTCGTGTTCAGGAATGAGTTTTAGTGCTGAAATATCAATACTGATGTCATGGAGATTCACATACGGGAAACCATACTTTGGAGCAAGTGCCTGGATCAAACGTTCCTCCTCCTTATGATGCAGATCACTTACTTGCGTATTTGTGCGGGTGTCATCGAACATTGCCATATAGATCAATCGTACCACGATCCTTCATGTTGAAAGGTCATATTTCACCACGCAAAACAGGGAAATTGACGAGGTATATTTATGTGTGGTATAATGTAAACATGTTCAACTACCCCTACTGAGGGGTAAGGAGTCGAGATGAAAGCTCTTTTCAAAATCCTCTGTGTGGGCCTTTTGGGGTCCATGCTCACTGGATGCTTCGTCGTAACAACCCGCCGTCCTCATGTCGAGGAAGAGGTGCGGCCGCCGATTGTGGTGCGACGCACTATCATTCTGGTGCCATCGCATCAGGAGCGGTTGATTGAGTTCTGCGATGGGACGCAGAAACACGGGTATTGCACCCCAGTACGGATTGCTGGCGACCGACAGGCTGTCTGGAGCGAGTTTCCGCGAAGCGACCACTCTTACCGGGCTCGTGACTGGCACTTCCGGCGGCACAACTGATGTTGCGCTGTCTCGGCCGATCGAAAGCCCTTTCCTATGGATATCTTCATAGGAAAGGGCTTTTTTCATGTGAAAAGCTGAAGAATTATGTATAAATGGTAGAATGCTCATATGGAAACGCGACGTATTACCTCACTTGAAGAATTGGATACCATTGTGACTGAGGTGCTATCAGTCTGTACTGCACATGACGACCTGCACGTCATCACTCTCATGGGTGACTTAGGCGCAGGGAAGACTGCCTTCACGAAGCTTCTCGGGAAACAGCTTAGGGTTACGGAAGAGATCACGAGTCCAACATTCGTAGTTATGAAGTCGTATGCGATACCAGTGCACCCACGCTTCACTACACTCACGCATATTGATGCGTACCGCATAGAGTCCGAGGATGAAATGCGGGTGATTGGCCTTGAAGCGCTTCTCAACGACCCGAAGCGACTCATCTGCATCGAATGGCCAGAGAAAATTAGTGGATGTATACCAAAGGATGTCTATCAGGTAATGCTCACACTTAATCTGGATGGTTCGCGTGAGGTTACGTTTGGACGAGCGAATGAATGATATGGCTACTAAAAAAGAAAAAACAGAAGAAGACATGAAGACACTTGTGCTTCTTGATGCGCATGCAATTTTGCACCGTGCTTACCACGCACTCCCAGACTTCAGTTCGCCGACAGGAGAGCCAACAGGCGCACTCTATGGCGTCGTAGCAATGCTCCTTAAGATTGTGGAGGAGTTGAAGCCGGATTACATTGTGGGATGTTTTGATCTTCCAGATCCAACGTATCGCCATGAGGTATTTAAGGAATATAAAGCTGGTCGTGTAAAGACCGACGATTCATTGGTCGCACAGATCACACGCTCACGTGATATCTTTGCTGCGTTTGGTATTCCGCTCTATGAGCATGCAGGATTTGAGGCGGACGATATGCTTGGGACTATTGTGGAGCAGACAAAGGGCAACAAGAACCTGAGAGTCATCATTGCTTCAGGTGATATGGACACGCTCCAACTCATAGAGAATAAAAAGGTATTGGTGTACACATTAAAGAAAGGTATCAATGACACCGTACTCTATGATGAGAAAGGAGTGATAGGACGATTTGGTTTTGGTCCAAAGCAAGTCCCAGACTACAAGGGCCTCCGTGGAGATCCGTCAGACAATATACCTGGTATCAAAGGTGTGGGAGAAAAAACTGCTACTGAACTCCTCATACATTTCAAAACACTTGAAGGAATATACAAAGCACTCAAGAAAGATGAAGAACTTCTTCGCACCGCAGGTATTAAAGATCGTATGATTGAACTCCTCAAAAATAATGAGGAAGAAGCACTCTTTTCAAAGATGCTCGCGACGATTAGGCGCGATGCACCGATTACGTTTACGCTCCCCGAAAAAGAATGGAAGTCGGGACTTGATACAGAACGTGTCCTCACACTCTTTGCAGAGCTTGGGTTTCGAACGCTCGCAACACGTATTCAGAATCTCTTTAACTTAAAAGTGGAAGAAAAAAGGGAAGAACAAGAAGCAATAGAAAAGGAACGACTCGAGAAAGTCTCAGTTGCGCTCTGGCTCTTGTCGTCAGACACTACAAACCCAACCTACGATGACATCCTGCAATATGGGCGGACACATAATCTCACGCAGTTTGCTGATATAGAAGCAAAAATATTTTCAGAAATAAAAAGCCAAAACCTCGAGCGTGTATATACAGATATTGAACTCCCCCTCATTCGTGTGTTGCGTGACATGGAGCGTACGGGCATCTGTATTGATGTGGCGCATTTAGAAGCTCTCTCAAAGAAGATGCATATTGAAATTGATGCACTTGAGAAGCGCATGCATGAGCATGCAGGTGTCGCATTCAATGTGAACTCCCCAAAGCAATTAGGAGAAGTGCTCTATGACACACTCGGGCTTAAGCCAAAGAACCAAAAGCATACCGCGACAGGTCAACGTTCTACTCGTGAGTCAGAGCTTGAGAAGATGGCGGGTATGCATCCTATTATCCCTGACATCCTTCGGTATCGGGAAGTACAAAAGCTCGTTTCTACGTATGTTGATACGATTCCTACCATGGTGGGAACTGATGGACGTCTTCATACGACATTTCTCCAGGCCGGATCTGTGACTGGAAGAATGGCATCGCAAAACCCAGGTGTACAAAACATTCCAGTGCGCACGGAGGAGGGAAGAGGCATTCGCCGCGCATTTGTCGCAGACACAGGGTATACGCTCGTCTCTATAGATTACTCGCAGGTTGAGCTCCGGGTCGCTGCGTTTCTGTCTGGTGATAAGAAGCTCATTGAAATCTTTGGAAATGGCGAAGATGTCCATAAGGGGGTAGCATCTCGTGTGTTCGGAGTTTCGCTCGATGAAATCACTCCTGATATGCGCAGACAAGCAAAAGTCATCAACTTCGGTATTCTCTACGGTATGGGTGTGAACGCACTCAAAGCTAATCTTGGAGAAGGCACCTCTCGCGCAGAAGCACAGGAGTTTTTCAATGCGTATTTCAATACCTTCACGCGTCTTGCGGAATATCTCGAGGAGACAAAAGCGTATGCGCGCGCAAACGGATATACTGAAACATATTTCGGCAGACGCCGACATTTTCCCGGCATGAATTCGAGTGCACCGTTTATTCGCGCACAGGCAGAACGTATGGCAATTAATGCACCCGTGCAAGGTACGTCAGCAGACATCATCCGCGTTGCGATGGTGCGCATTCATGAGTATCTAGAAAAAGAGAAGCTTACAGATCGTGTACATATGATGCTTCAGGTACATGACGAACTTGTGTTTGAAATCAAAACTGCTGATGTGGCGCATTTTGTACCTATACTCAAACAATTTATGGAAGAGGTGCTTCCGCTCGGGGTTACGCAGGGAGTGCCGATGTTGGCGGAGGTTAAGGTGGGTAAGAACTGGGATGAAATGGCCTAAAACGTATACGCATGGCTAAATTCTTTGTTAAAACTGCATTTTTTTCTTCACCGTATGATGTGTATGGGTTAAATGAGATAATGAGCGTAGCGACTATGGGTCAGAATTTGCCCAAGGGCAGAACAAATTCTGACATAAGTTCACAATAGTCGTTACACTCCTTTGTTCACTTAAATTTCTGACCTGTCACTTTTTTGCACTAAAAAAGAAAAAGTACGAAGGAGGTTTGTTCAATCAGTAAGATCTATTACTATATACCAATATGCTTTACGTCTATTATGGAAGTGATATTTCTCTCGTTCGTGAGAAGGCTTTTTCTTTTCTCCATACACTCATGAAAGAAGATACCAGTGTGACGTACATTACTCCCGACATATACGAAGAAGGGATGATTATTGATAGCGCTGAAGCAGTCTCACTCTTTGGAGGAGAACATGTGTTCGTGATTGATACACCATCAGAAAAACCCGAAGTATTTTCAAGCGTCCTTGAAAAGTTAGCCCTCATGCGTGATTCAGTGAATCACTTTATCCTCATTGAAGGTGCGCTCCTTGCTGCGCCGAAGAAAAAGTTAGAGGTAGGAGCCTCTTCGATAGAGGAGTTTGTGAAAGAAAAAACAACCAAGTTTAACGCCTTCTCACTCACTGACGCGTTCACACGACGAGATAAAAAATCCCTCTGGCTTCTTCTCACCGAAGCGTGGAGTGAAGGTCTCTCGAATGAAGAAATAGTTGGGATACTTTTCTGGCAGGTAAAGATCTTGCGACTTGTGGAACGAACAAAGAGTGCTGATGAAGCCGGACAGAAACCATTTGTATATCAAAAAGCAAAGCAAGCATTACGAAATTTTAAACAGGGAGAACTTGATCGACTCTCACAAGAGCTTGTGACCATATACCATGAGGGACACGGAGGGAAGCGCGACATGACTACCGCGCTTGAGGGTTGGGTACTTAGTTTGTAGCGTACACATTTATTTTTATAAAAAAAGAACCCCACATGAATGGGGTTCAAATCAACCAGCTACTTCCTCAAGAGAAATACAACGACGAGCAAGATACCACCGGAAACAACCCATGCTAGCTGGATCGAACCGTACTCCGCAAGTGCGCCGCTCAGCACGAGTCCTACTGCTCCACCAAGGTGATGTGCAATAGATTCAAATGACACAAGAGTCGCTCGAGCCTTTGACGGTATATTGTCATGCAGGTAACTCTCCTTGATCGGATCGATCGCACCTCGCGCAAGCTCGTGTATGAGAAAGGCTGCAAAAGCCACAGGCATAGCCCCTACAGTGACGGTCCCGATGATGCCAAGCGCAACTACTATGTTGCAGATGAGGAGCGCACGTCTTTCATCTCGCATCATTCTCAGCAAGTGCGGAGCACACCACGCACCAACAAGCATCGCTACCGCTGCACCTGTCCATACAAACCCGAGGCTGGTTTGGTTTGGCACCCAGTCTTTAAAAAATGGTTGCCATTGCATGTTCGGGCTCATGGTGGAGATACTCAGTCCAAGGACAAGCATCATGAGAAAACGAATATGTGCATTCGATGCCCCGTACGACAGACCCATGCGTGTCACTTCGTTGAGTGCTTGGAGCCCTCCTTTCCACGAGAATTTCTCTCGTACAAAGTACTCTTCCCGCATCACAAACCAAGCGATAGTGCCTGCAATCCCAAACAAGCCACCACCCACAATCCACGGAAGCGAGGGAGATATGTCAAAAAGGTATGCACCAATGAGCGCCGCAAGAATCCCGGCTCCTTGTCGAAGTTGTGCACCCCGTGCAAAGATCGCCCTCGTTTCACCTTCGTATGTATGATGTTTGAGTGAGTCGACAAGCCAGGAGCTAAATGCTCCCGTCGAGAAGGTCATACCAATTGCAGAAATCATTTCTGCACATGCAAACTCCCAGAATGTGTCTGAGATTGCATACACCATCATCCCAAGTGCCAAAAGGAAGCACGAGAGCACGTAGGATTTCTTCCGCCCAAATACATCTGCAAATGCGCCTGTTGGGATCTCGCACACAAAAAGTGTGACAAAGAAAACCGTATTTACGAGGTTTACCTCAAACAGGTTTAATCCCTTTCCGAGCAGAAAGAGTACGTAGGTTGTTGCGATCATATTCATACCGCATCGAGTACATACTGTGAGTACGTAGTACTGCCAAATAATTTTCTGAGCCATTGTTTACTCCTTAAGTTTTCAAAGAACCGTTAAAAAAACCAGTGCTGAATAAAAAATCTCGGCTTTCATTCAGCCGAGATTTTTCTAGTGAGAAGTATGCGTTATGTAGATTTACGCAAATTTAAAACAATCACGGCTGGATATAACACCTGAATGGTGAATAGTGAATTCAGAAAAACACACTCCTGAATAAGGAAGTGCCCAAGCTGTTAGTCGTTTGTGGTTGTTTGCGTTCATAATTTAATTAAATCATGGATCATTATTTTGTCAAATCCTAGGATTTTGCCCTGAAGCAGTAAATAAACCTAACATAAGTGCAGATATAGTAATGAGAAAACTGACTATATAGAAAAGATTCCCTATAGGGTCTGTATATTCTAGGAGTGACAAATTGGTGAGTATAAAGTTCCAATCATGTATGACCGCTTCTCCACCAAGCAGATCCATGTTCATCTTTTGTGCGTCGAGGATGTACTGCGAGACCTCTAGTATGCTTTCTCCTAGCCAAAAGAGAAGAAGGGAAGCTGACCAGTGCTCATCCTTTCGCAAAAAATAATATACAAAAATTGCCGGTATAAGTATCTGGAAAATCGAACCACCGAGCGCTTGTATCAGATCACCAAAGAATAGAAAGAACACATGACCTGCCTCATGTACGATCAGGTTTACGTAGCTCAGAAAAATCCATTCTCCAGGATTTAGTGCATGTAGTATGAAATACACCCCGAGTAGAAGCGTGACGACATATCTAATAACTTGCTGACCTTTAAATATCTGCATGCCAAATGGGCATCTAGCGTTTGATTCTGTTTACCTCAAGTACATCATCAACAACTGGAACATTGAGAAATTTAGAAAGTCGTTCCGCAAAGGCTTTCATGGCAAAGTAATCTTTTGAAAGTGCAAAACCACAGCCGATAGTGCCGGGGATTGAGATGGTGTATAAGATACTTGATCCTGACCCAGTTTTTGAACTCCCTCTGTTTTCACTTTTCATGACAATCTGTCCTACAGGAAGGGGGAGCACCTCATCAAATGAGAAATTGAATATACTGAGCTTATCTATAAATGAATTCGTTTTCTTATCGAGAATTTTTTCTGAAACAGAGAACCCAAAAAGCACTGCCATAAAAAGCATCACCGGACAGAAAATAAGCGCGAGGCAAAGTGTCACAATACTAGGTGAAGTAATCGCAATCAGAAGTAGCATGAGGGCTGGGACGCCAAACAAAAGTGCAAAGATAATTTTCGGTCCCCCTGTACGAGTTCGTACAGAGAATACGTCTTGTGTTTCTGTAGTATCACTTAATTCGAGGCCTATATCACTTCGTACGAGCTGTGTCATTAATGTATTCATATGCATTAAGTATAGACCCTATGTTTGGAATGAAAATATAGGCATGTCTATAGCGGTTATCTCGACAGAGGCAATAAATGTGATATAGTTTCCCTGCGCAGGAATGCGCGTTTTCATTTCTTTTAGAAGGAAAGCAGTACATACATTATCCGACTTATCGTTCTCCAGAACGCCTAACAGTCGCAGTTCAGGTTGTAGATATTTTACTTTCGGCTAACGCCTCAAAAAATATCATGCATGGTCCGGACAGGGCCACTTACAGTGGCGGTTCAGGTTGTATGATATTTTTCATACTTCAAAATATCGACAACCCCTTGCGAAGTAATATAAGATTACTTCTCACCCCGTACACATCCGCCCATAGCTCAGCTCGGTACGCGTAGAACTTGCCCCGCATGTTCTACCCTTATTAACGAGATGGTACGCTACATACATCATCCGCCCATAGCTCAGCTCGGTCCGCGTGAGACAGTCTCCCAGACTCTCTCACCCTTATTAACGAGAAGGTACGCTAATACATCATCCGCCCATAGCTCAGCCGGTAGAGCAGCTCCCTTTTAAGGAGAAGGTCCCAGGTTCGATCCCTGGTGGGCGGACAATAATAGAAAAACAGCACTCAGGTGCTGTTTTTCTATTATTGTCCGCCCAAGTACGCAATGGGATTGCGTACGATCCAGGGATCGAAGAGGGTGTCGAGATTTTCTGAAAGAAAATATCATACAACCTAAACAGTTCATGTAATGAAAGATCCCTAGTTTCCTTAGTAACTCGTGATGACACATTTTTGCTTGTCCGAGGCGGAGCGATGTTTTGTCGACCTTAAGGAGACAAGACCGCGAGCCGGGATCGCGAGTACTTAGGAGTGCAACGACTTAGTAACTCGTGATATCACATCTTATCTATCCGAAGTAGGGGGAGAAGCTACAAGTACAGTCAACAGCGACTCCTACTTTCTGATGTTGCATAGGAGTATCATTAAAAGAGATACACGTCGTAGCTTAAATGGTCATATATTTGATCAGCAATAATTAATATAATTATGGAAACATTCGGATTGATTCTTATCGTACTCCATGTCATAGGTACGATTATAGGCGTAGGAGGAGCAACAATGATCGAGGTGCATATCGGGCAAGCACTCAAGGATAAGCTCGTTTCAGATGATGAGCGATCTATACTTGCTATTGATTATCAAATGGTTCGTATCGGTCTCATTATTGTACTGCTCTCAGGGTTTGGATTCCTCCTTCTTGATAAATTCGAAGGAACAACCCAGTATCTCTACAGCCCACGGTTGTGGGCAAAAATGCTCATGGTGGTACTCATTGCAGCAAACACTCTTTTACTCCAAGCACATGCTATAAATTTGTATTGGGGTTCAGCTCTCTCGTTTGTATCATGGTGGACAGCAGCATTTATTGGAATGTTCATTACGCATCAGTTCAAATTTGATTTTTATGACGGATTTTTCCCAGGACATCCGTTCAGTACTGTCTTTACTTCATACATGACACTGTTTGTTGTAGCACTCGTCATTGGAGCTGTCGTCCTCCATTACTTTAGAAATAAGAATGTAGCTTCACACGTATGAGTACACTATTTGTAATACTTCTTTCAGCACATGTGGTGCTCGGGCTTGTCGGGGTTATTGCTTCCTTTGCAGTGACATTCATGCTTCTCAAACGAGAACTACCCATTGCTTCAATGAAATGTGCTTCAATCAGCGCATTTCTGGCGTACCTCCTCTCCTGGCTTGCGGGCGGTTGGTACTATTGGAAATACTACGGCACCGCAGTAAAACCTGCCATTATGGGAGGTGACTTTAAATGGGCACACCTTATTTTTATGGAAGCAAAAGAGCATGTATTCCTGTTCCTTCCATTTGCGACAGCTTGTCTCGCACTCATTATATGGCTTGGTCACGACAAACTCACGACAGATCCTGTTTTCAAAACGCGAACAATGTTTCTTGCACTCATGATTACCATACTTGCAATCATCGTTACTTTATCAGGAGTTCTAATTACTGGCGGAGCACGCTAAAATATATGAATAAGAATAATCTCATACGAAGTACCCTCATTGGCGCTTCTGTGGCGGTAGTCTTTGTAGTTATTATTACAATCGCAGGGGAGCTCTATAAAATCATGGGTCCTGACGGGAAAACCATGATCAATCCAATCAAGGATTTTCTCAAGGCACTTCATGGACACCACTGGGTTGGTAAGGGAATATGGGCAGTTGCACTTTTTGTTATTTCTTCAGCTGTTATGTACTTTGCTGGCCGCAACAATAGTGGAGAGCGGCAACTTTCGATGTATGTATCAATGCTCACGATTATGCTGATTGCTGGGACGGCAGTGCTCTTTGGATTCTTTATATACGAGTACGCTATCCACTAACATTATTTTGGTTACTTCCTCCGCGGTACCCACGCAAAGCCTATCCAAGTGAGAAGCTCAGTAATCGTCCCCGCAAGATCAAATTCATACCATGCATGTGAAAACTTGTACCGCTCTTGATACGCATGATGATTATTATGAAATTCTTCACCAACCACAAGTCCATACGTCGGGACATTTCGTGCGTCCCCAATATTTTCAATCTTTTTACCATCCACACGAAGATCCCCGTCTTTGTATCGTTGTATTCCCCAGACATGCGCAATACCGTTAATAAAGCCAGCAGCCATAATTGGAATAACGAGCATCTGTATAGGCCAAATAATAAGTGCAGGTAGACCAAAGAGAACGAGTTCAACGATAAGCGTAATACGAATACCATAATTTCGGAGTGGTCCAGCATACACCACTCGCTCGAGCCAATCCGTTGGTGTGCCGTCTCCATATTCAGCAAGAAGTGCAGGATTATTTTCGCCAGCTTTGCGGTAGATATCTGCTCCTTCAAGGAGTATCTTTTTAATACCAAAATAGCGAGGGCTGTGTGGATCTTCAGGTGTATCGCACTTTGCGTGATGCTTTCTGTGTACTGACACCCACTCTTTTGTGACCATTCCTGTGAAGAGCCATAGAATTGTGCGGAAGAGAAAGTTTATCGGCCAAATGTAAAACACAGAACGGTGCGTCTGTGACCGGTGGAGGTAGCACGAGACCGAGAGGAGTGTAAAAAAAGAGGTGAAGAAAACGTATATGACAAGCATCAGTGGGGAAGGAGCAAGAATTCCATGCAGTAAGTAATCGAGAACAATTCCTGTATTCATATTGGTATACGTGCTTACGAATATACCTTCTAGTTTCAGGCAGAAATTAGTACTCGTCAACCTTAAATTGGGAGATCAAATGCGAATGCTCCCGCACCGGTAATAAAGAGGCTAAAGAGCGCCCCAATAAGTAATAGGAAGAAGCCTTGCGGTAAAGCGCCTGCGTCATATTTCTTGTATCGGCGCATATGGACGATAGTGAGACAGATCGCGGCAAGTACCGCTATTTGTGTGTAGAGACCGAGCATAATAAAGATAGCTGAAAGAATCTCAAGTCCCCCAAAAATGAGTACAAAGTATCCCTTTGGTACCGGTGATTCAGTAATAATCAATGTTTTTTGTGTTTTGAATTTTTTAACCTCACTCACGCCGAGCCGAAGCAATACAATGCCGATACAGAAACGAAGTATGGTGTATGCAAGTGGCGCAAGAAATTGTATGGGGAATATATTGAGCATTTCGACGTTCTTATTTTCTTAGTGTATCATGCCCCACATGCAAACATACGTTATTCTTCATAATATTCGGAGTGCCCACAATGTTGGTTCGGTGTTCCGTACGAGCGACGGCGCGGGTGTTGCGAAGATTTTCCTCACGGGCTACACACCTGCACCTACTGATCGCTTTGGGCGAAATAACCCTGAAATAGAGAAGACGTCACTTGGTGCAGTGCATACCGTACCGTATGAAGTAGTGCCCGATATAGAAACACTCATTGTTCGCCTTAAAGATGAAGGGGTGGCGATTGTGGCCGTAGAACAAACACAACGTGCAATTGAATATACTTCCTATAAAGTGGAGCGAGACACAGCGTATATCTTTGGGAACGAAATTACTGGCGTTGAGACTGAGGTACTAGAACAGGCAGATACACATATTATGATCCCTATGAGCGGAAGCAAAGAGTCTTTGAATGTGTCTGTGTGTGCGGGCGTTATTCTCTTTCACGCACGGTCGTAATGTATACAGTGAACTTCTTTGTTAAAATTTTAGTTTTCTCCTCACCCTACTTTATGTAGGGCTCATTTAAAAACTTCATTTTGCCTCGAATTTCATCTGTCTACATTACGACCGTAATAAAAATTAGTTTACTTTCATTCAAATTATTTTAAGTAGTTTCTTCAAAGAGCGCAGCCATCTCTTGTTGCACCACCTTCGCATCACTCCATGGAGTTTTTGTATTGTGTGGACCCATAATATACGGATCAGTTCCTTTGCCTGAAATAATTACGACGCTTCCGTCCGGCGCTTCATCAAGTGCGGTACGTATTGCTTTTCGGCGATCCATAATAATGGTGAGTTTAGACTCGTCTTCAATACCACGTACCATATCTTCAATAATTTTCTTTGGATCCTCGTCGTACGGATCTTCGTTTGTGAGAATCACACGGTCGCAGTACTTTTCAGCTATGCGCGCCATCTCTGGTCGTTTCCAGGTATCTCTACCCCCACCAGTATTTCCAAGCACACAGATCTTCGGGTCCTTTTCAAACGCAGTATAGAGCTTCTCGAGAGAGTCTGGGGTATGTGCGTAGTCGACTATAGCAGTTACCTTACGTTCACTGTTCTTTGGAGATTTAAATCGTTCAACACGACCTTTAATTGGCGAGAGTTTCTCAAGGGCGGTATGTATGGTCTTAAAGGGGATACCAAATGTGCGTGCGCAGGTAATGGCAGCGAGTGTGTTGTATACATTAAAGAGTCCAATAAGTGGTACACGCATCGTGGTGCCTTGGAGCACTAGGCTAATATCCTCTTTATTGAGCGTGTGAAGCTCGAGGTCTGATAAACCATACGGAATCGAATACTCAACCTTCGCATTCAGGAAGAGTGACCCATGATCATCATCCTTATTTGCAATCATGTACCTTGGTCGCTTCTGTGATGACTCGAGTCCGCGTGCGAGCTCGAGTTTCGCAGCAATGTATTTCTCGTATGAGCCATGTGACTCAATATGTTCTGGAGAAAGATTTGTAAACACGAGCGCATCAAGGTGAATAAATTTATGACGAAACTGCGTCACTCCCTGTGATGTCATCTCGATAATCGCGACGTCACATCCAGCGTTTACTGCGTCACGCAGAAACCGTTGGGTGAAAAATCTCCCCGGCATCGTCATCTTATACATATTGCGTTCGCTCTTTTCCCCGATCTTAAATCGGATTGTTCCGGCAACCGCCGTTCGCTTTCCGTCAGCTTCGAAGACTGCATTAATGAGCTCTACGACTGTAGACTTGCCTTTTGTGCCTGTGACACCGATCACGGTGATCTCCTTAGAAGGGAATCGGTAGTAGATTGCGCCAATCGCAGCAAGGATGAAGTGGTAAGGTGGCTGTATCGCCCGAAAAAGGCTGGTAGGTATGAGTCGCTTCGCGTAGTACAAAAGATTATCCATATATGAAAAGTTATGTCTTCCTAGTATAGCTGTTTTAGGTTGCCCCCAAAAGGGATAGGTACTCACTTGCAAAGTATATATTTAAGTGTATACTTTGATACATAACTTAATATATATTATGCAAAAAATTCTCGCTACAAAAACAGCTTCACTCACCGATCTTCGTGATCCAATGAAGGTTATTGAGTCTGCAGGCAACTCACCAATTGCCATTATGAATCGTAATAAGGTTATAGGGTATTTCGTTCCTGAGGTAAGTGTACATAAAGTAGATTTTGAGTATGTGAGCCCAGAAGAAGTTACGCAAGCTATGGAAGTTATACTCAAAAAAGCAAAGCCTGTACTCGACTATCTAAAAGATAAGTAGTATGAAACTGAAATTATTGTCAGTAGCTTCGGTTATTGAACTCCACGACCGCGTTTTAAATCCGGGAGAACTAGAGGGGTTGGCAGGAAGTAAGTCTTTAGAAGGGGCCTTGTCTCGAATTGATTTTCGAATTAGTTATGCAGTCATACAAGATGAGTTTGATCTTGCAGCAACCTACGCTGTTGCAATAGCGCAGGGTCATGTCTTCAATGATGCAAATAAACGCACCGCGCATGCTGCAATGGAGCTATGCCTCTATATGCATGACGTACACATAGGATTTACCACAGAGGAAGTAGGTGATCTCATTATTAAAGTTGCGCAAGGACTCGTGGATGAAGGTGAGCTAGGAACGTGGCTTCGGACGAAGAAAATCAAAGCACTTGAAGAGGAATTGCGAAAGAAAGGATAAATAGAAAAGAGAGCCATTAGGCTCTCTTTTCTATTTATCCCCCGATGTATTTCAGTGCTTGTTTAATCCGCGCATTTGTTTCAATAATTTCTGCAGGTATCTTTTGGAGCGCGTTCTGTGCATCTCGCTGCGTATACCCAAGCGCCATGAGTGCGTCAATGACGTCAGCGTCCCCTTGATTATGCGCTGATGAGCCATCCCAATCACCCTGCTCGAAGACATCCTTGAGCCCAAGCACAATTTTTTCTGCACTCTTTTTTCCAATACCCGACATTTTAGAGAGGTAGGTAGGGTCATTCGTCTGTACCGCTTTTTTGAGTGTCACAATGTCAGCTTGCGAGAGTATCTGCATAGCGGTCTTCGGTCCAATCTTTGGGAGTTTAATGAGCTCATGAAACATCGCAAGATCATCACGAGTAGGGAAGCCATAGAGGTCGAGCGCATTCTCGCGAACCGCGAGATACGTGTGTACAGATACTGTAGAACCAAGTGTGTACCCACTTCCGTTTGTGACCCCAACGAGGTACCCAATCCCACCTACTTGAATAACGATATATGCCGCCATTATATCCACCACTTCTCCCTCAAGTCTTGCAATCATACTCTGCATGGTAGCGTTTATTGCTTCATAATACAATAAGAATTCTCACACACTATGATATTAAGCAAAATATTTCCTAGCGACATATATACTTACAACCATAAAGCAGAGAGTGCAGAGAACTATTAGTAGAACCATTTGTCGTATACGCTTTGGGGTAAATTGCTCAGGAAAGCTTTTTAGTTTTTCAAATGAACCGTCAATAGGAATCCCTTGTTGTGCATAAGGTGAAATAAATTGGATTGCTTCACGTATTTCATTAGATGCATAGTGTAGTTGTGAGAATTGATATAAACCATTTGTATATTGAATTCCAAGTATGTTACTTGCAGGCAAGAATGAGGTGATAGAAGTATTGAAAGGACCTGTATCATTTCCAAAAAAACTCAATGCCGTCGTATATAAATTTTGAGGTGTATATGTAACTGGGTCATAGTATGCAGCTGTTTTGACTACTAAAGAAAATTCTTTAAACAGTCCTTGCCAAGTAGGTGATTTTTTCATTTCGATTGCCTTACCGATGAAGATATGAGCCACACCAAGACGTTCTGCATTGAGACTCATTTGAGAGACTGAGGTGATAGGATAGTTTTCAAATAAAGAAATAGAAACATTTTGAATACGCTTTTTTTCCCAAAAAAAGCGGCAGAGAATAATACTCACAACGAAAATAGTAGTAAGTATTTTTGTGAGAGGAGTCAGTAGGGCATCAGTTAAAGGACTTATATACAATAAACCTATTACGCATAACTGCATTACTAATATGTAGTGTGATTTCTTAAGAAAATTCATTGAAATTTTACATAGTATGAATATCGGCAAATAATAACATAGAGCGCAATTTACACTTTAGGGTGAACTTGTTTTCAATACAAATTGAGAATGTACGCCACCATCCACTCTAAGCAAAAGATTTTTGTAATGAGTGTGGTGCCAAGGCAACCAAGATATGGAGGCAGGTCCATACATAAAAATAAGTTTCACTAAAAAAATAGTCAAGGATAGGTGTATTGGGTACGCTTTGAGTATAAAGGAATATTCCTAATAGAAGAATATTTAAACCAAGCACACGCTTTATGTATATCATTTGTAACAATCTACTTTCCTTTAGTTTTAGTAAATAATGTCCAT
>JACCDG011583205.1_pt1 | contig 71712 bp, 89 predicted proteins | sample 7442471 | NCBI WGS metagenome assembly JACCDG01 (sample SAMN15323444, study PRJNA562643) | freshwater metagenome | isolation source: river surface water | place: USA:Blue River Watershed | collected 2017-08-17 | reverse complement strand
TTTGTGGTCTGGACTATACCTTCACCTTTCGGTGTTCGCCGTCTAGTCTCTACACCTTCCCTTAAAGGGCTTGGCTCGGTATTATCATGTTAAAGACTTCACCGAATTTGACGAATTCTACCTTTCATTATGTTAAACTACTTATGATACTTAACATAATGAAAGGCAACCCAAATGAACACTTCTCATAGTAAAATCTGTTTAACTTGCTTCAAAGAACTGTCCGGAAATCAAACAAAGTTCTGCTCCCGTAGTTGCCATAACAAAAATGGCAACGCAAGATATCAAAACTACAAACTACAACAACAAAGAGCTATGGACAGAAAATTAGAGCTAATTAAAATGAAGGGGGGGAAATGCGAAATATGTGGATACAGTAAGAATATTTCATCCTTATGTTTTCATCACACAGACCCTTCTCAGAAAAGCATTAGTCTAGATGGCAGAAGCCTCTCTAATCATTCGATGGAACGAATACTAGAAGAGGCTGAAAAATGCCAACTACTATGCCATAACTGTCACCACGAATTACATTGGCCAGGTTCTACCTTAGAGAATGTCCCGTTAAGTCCGCTGCTCTAACCAACTGAGCTACAGGGGCATTTGAAACTAAAACTACTTTACGGACAGCTACTCTTTTGAAGTGGTCTCCTGGAGACAAGTATGTCAGCAGGGTACAAACCAGAGTAACTGCCCATAAGAAATCCGAGCATATAAATCTACTATATCTTAAATTTAATAAACCTTTACTACACGTGAAACCCTCCCAGGCCCTGCCGTTTCTTAGCCTTAATATCGAGAATATCGTTGTGCCATTCAGGATAGTGCCAGCAGCGCCCAAGAGGTGGGAATCCGAGCACAATATGGTCTTACAAGTCTCTAAATGGGTTAAACAACTTTACCCTGAGTCGTCTCTCACTTCGTTCTCCTTGGTTGAATGGTTACTGCATTACCAGGGGATACCGGGTTTCCCGTGTCTTCGCAAACAACAGGCCACCTTCCTTCCCTCATTTTGCACGAGCAGCTTGAAGACACGCCCGTGAATCCGTGAACTCTGCGTCGAGGACTTCCATCACCATCCGCGCCTCGTTGGTCCGTACCGCCAAATACTTGCTTGTCACATTCTTCTCCCGGTTAGTAATACGAATAATGATAAGACTGAAGTCTTCTTGGAAGCCCTACGCTTTTGCTGATTATCTCACTTGGAGACTCGTTGTGCCAAGCCCAAATAGTTCCTAGGGTAGCTTCAACGAACTCTGGTAAGTCAGCGTAATGCTGGACTACTTCGCCCCCCCTGTTCCTCCCAGTTTCAAAGTACTTAGGGAGATACTCGATGAAAAGAGCATAATTCCTGGCGATGCCTGAGTTCGGAAACACCTGGTTGTCTTTGTTGTGTGCCGACATCATAAGGTTTCCCAAATGTACGTCGGATACTTCAGAGACCGCCCTGTGAATTGATCCAGCAAAGCCTGTGTCGAAGAGAATGTCCCCTTCTTTCAAGCAATACCCAGGCAACAGGTTAACCATGTTCGGCCCATCCGCCACCTGTCTGGAAACTCTGGGGTCGTAAACGTAGGGAACCCCCATCCTTTCACACAGGACTGAGACCAGCCAAACATCCCTTCCAAGCAGAATTGCCTTGTTCCCCGTGCCTTTCAGTCTCCGTCGTAGAGCCTTGACACACGACTTGAGGTACCAATGAGCATGGTCCGAGGGGTTGTAACGGTGATCAATCATAGTAATGCTACGGGACCCTACCAGGTTTAAGTCTGATCTCAGAGTACTACTCGCCAGACAAGTCACTGTGCTTGGCAAGTTTTTCCATAGATTCATGGACTTAAGCACCGAGAACAACAGTCCTACTTCCCCAGGTAGGCTATTGTTTTTGATTTTCATTGGCCGAATTTCCCCCTGCATTGGCTCAAGGTTCGCCGGGACCTGAAAACTGGCTCTCTCAGGTGTGTCATACCCGTAAATCTTGGCCTTTAGCAGAGAGCCCAAAGTAGGGTGAACGTACGGAGCCTTACCTGCCGCCGCCGCTGCTTTCTGAGAACTGAACAGCTTGAGGGATGGGAAAACGAATTCCCGGAGATGCCTTTCCAACCAGTTCATGCCTTTCCTCCACTAGTGGAATGTAAACTTGTCCAGAATCAGCACCATGGACTTGTCGGTGTCTACCTCGTTGTACAGCTTGTCAAGGCCAGTCTGGTCCGACAGTTTGTGAAGGAAGAAGTAGTTGTAGAAGGCTTGACCAAACCTCAGTCCCATAAACCCTCCATCGTACCACTCCTTCACAAACCTGTCGTAGGCGTCACGTTCAAGCTGAAGAGTTTCAACTTCAGAGCTTGACACGTTGGATTTTCTCCCCGCCGGTGATGGTTGCCCAGACCTTGCCAATGGACACCTTCACGAACTGCTGGCCAGGACCCACTCGGTACTCCATGCCGTCCTTGACACGGTAACAACGAGGGGCTGGGTGGTCTCCTTCTGTGCTGCAAGCCCGTGAAACACGAGCCACAACCTTGTGCTTGTCAAAGTCTCGCATGTTTTTTCCTCGGCCAGTTTACATTGCGAATTTTGTCGATGGTAAAACTAGTCAAAAGTACATCGGCCAGTTCTCTGCCAATGTCAAGTTCTTGTTCTCCTTCCAGATCAATGAACCTTACCTTATTCCATCCACCAGGCAGAGTGACCATGAAGGTTACACCACAAAAGCCACAGTGGCACGGACGTCCATCTATCTTCAGAGAACCCTGAGGTAGCTCCTTAAGTCGGATCCTACGTCCACAGCCACATTGATCAGAAAGGTCTGAAACAGTGTAGACCTTCCCTTCCTTAGGACAAGGGAAATCGAAATCAAAGCTCTTGATACACAGAACTTTTCCTCCAACTCTCATGACATTCTCCTGGTTAAGGCTGGGCGGCTAGCTTCTTCCTTTCCTTGGTGGCACCGACGCCGACACCTTGTCGAGTTCGGCAATCTGTTGTGCCTTGTTGCGGGCCTTACGGGCCGCTTCGTTCTTGAGGATTACTTCACGCTTCTCTTGCTCGGTTCGCATCTGCGTTTCTCCTATGAAAGTACTACGTTGAAATTAATACGAAAGGGATGACTTTATGGCGTCTCTGTGCTCACCAGGGGTCCAGCTTGCCCACTCATAGTAGTCATTCAAGTCCCACAAGAAGTCGCTAAAGTCATGGTTGAATCCAAACATATACTGGCCGTTGATGAATGTCATGTTTCCCCTTTCCGGAAAGTTGTGTGATCTTGGCAGTTACCCGTTCTGCCGACTCTCGACAACAGGGAGTCAGGTTTAGGTTAATTCTTAACGCTGTTGTAACATACTTATTTAGGAACCCAGAAAGATTCCAAAATAGCTATATTACTTTTCTTGTATATCTGTATTCTTTTCTTAGACACATCGAAAGTACTATAGAATTCTATCCCAATTAATCTGCAAGCCATTACAAATAACTCTTTTATTTGTAACGATAGGTTAGTGAAATTATAGTATAGGTACTTCCCGCAGGATAAATACCTACACCCGTCTCCATGTATCGATCCAAGGATGAATTCTCTAGGATACATTTTTATAGAGTCAATCTGCCAGTCTCGTATTTCCAAGTGTTTAAGATGTTTTGGCCCGCTTAGGTATTCTGCCCCCGGAAACATATCACTTAACCCCTTATTGTATAGGGATACATCCATGCATTTTACTTCTTTTCTTGGATACAAAGAGACTTTATTCTTTGGAAAGAGTTCTTTTAGAAACTGTGCGGTCATTGCCAGTACATTTGTTTCCTCAGATCCTAGGGATATTATAAGTCTTTTCGTTCTAGCATGGTGACTTACATAACCATCGGATAAATATATTCCAAGTAGATAAGAGTACTTGGATTTCATATTCGGAAACATGACACCGTGGTGCGGGGCCTGGGATTCGAACCCAAACTGTAAGGATTTTAAGTCCTCTATCTCTGCCGATTGGATTACCCCCGCATGTTTCAGGGAAGAGAACTCCTCCTCTGAAAGTCTTACGTATTTCCTAACTGTTCCTCTGTCTAGGGCAAGATCTCTTGATATTTTAGAGATCAAGACCCCGGATTGGCTTAATTCACGGACTAGCTGTATTGTTTGAAGAGAAGTTATGTTCATGAATGTATCTTAACATACTTATCTACCAATTTCACCATCTCGGCCTAAATTTTGTTACCTAACTTCTTATACCAAAAATCAACCTTAGGGTTGAATGGTGGGGCCGGTCGGCCTCGAACCGACACGTCTTTCGACAATAGTTCCTAAGACTATCCTGGCTACCAATTACAGCACGGCCCCAACTTCAATTATAACTCATAATCAACAGGAATACAGACTCTGTTAACCATTTTATGCCAGTAGTACCCTATTTTCTTCTGCCCTGGAAAAATAGAAAGTCCGTTATCCAGTCTATGCAGAATCCATCCCGCAGTTACCGCCAGTAAAACTATCACCTGGATTAACGAACCAAGCACTATATAAATTACCCCACCTGAAGCTGGAGTCTTCAAGATTTCATAGAAAGGTGTAACGCTTAATTCCAACAGGAAGAGGGGTAGCGGGAGCATAAGTGAGACTACTCCTACAACATACAGTACCGTCAAAACTAAAACCTTGGCTATAGAGACTGCGTAGGAGCATATGTTATCCCCTAGTTTATATTGGGCGTCATAAAACCTTACTCTACTGTACCCAGTAGTCTCGTTAGTCACAAACCGGTAATGCCAAGAGTCACGCTTAATTTTCATATCGTCTCCTTTAACTTAAAAAAAGCCAGAGTGTCCCCTGGCCTTTCTTTTCCATACCGTTAACTCAGTTCCACGTAGAAGGGGATCTGAGTACGATACGCAATCATGCCACGGATGAACGCCATGTCACGTTGAACATCAGCATTGGAACCATTCGTGACTTCAGCAATAATGCAATTGCGAACCGTTGACGAGACTGGGGTATCCTTGTCAGTGACATCCGATACATCGATGCGCATGAACGTTTCGAAATGAGTGTTTTTGACGGAAGCGCGCTCTTTTTCAAAACGACCATTGGCCCTTTTCCTGCCCTCGCTCTTGTTGTAGACGTCGGACAGATTGCACTTGGCAATGCCAATGTCAGCAATAGCAGTTTTGGGGTCGATCTTGAAAGCTGCCGTTACTCCACCGTTGGGGAAGATAACCGCATCAACGAAGTCTTCTTCACCCATGACGAAAATCGTAGTTCGGGGAAGGTCAACTTCCTGGAAGAACTGCTCCACTAGTGCTTCGTAGTTGTCCACGTCTTGGGGAAGAGGAATTACCTTATACCGAAGATGGGCAAATTTCAGTAATTGATCGTCAAGCCGTGGGAGGTTGAGTTTAGTGCTCATGTTTACTTTTCCTATGTTTAAAAATGGGTGAGCCGAAGCCCACCCGGTGTTTCAATTAACCCTGCAAGTACTCTTCAGCACTCTTAGGAATAACGTATTGCTGCTGGCATTCAACCAGATACTGCACGTACGACTTCTTCGGAATAGCCACCGGAGTAGGAATCTGTACAGCAACTACGGGCACGTACACAGTACGCTCAACATACACCGTACGAGGAGTGCAGCAACGTGCAGGCACGCAGCAGTTGTCGTAGGCGTAGTAACAGCCGTAGCTTGAATACACGTCGCAACGATTCTTCAAGCGGCGAAGAGAATCTTCCACTTGGTAGATGTACGTGAAGTTGCAGCTGGTACGGTAGAAAATGTCCCGAACAGTCAAACCACAGCTGGAACGTTGGAGAATACTCAGTACTTCAGAATCACGATAACACATTTTTACATCCTCTTTGTTATGTACTACTAGAAATTGGCCCGCCCGGCAAGATTCGAACTTGCTACCCCCGACTTCGTACCACTATAGTTTTCACTACCTGAATCAATCAGTTTGTGGTCTGGAGCACACCTTTACCATGCCCAATAGGGGTTAGGTAGTGACTGTCTGCTCTCTACACCTTTTTCGAACTAATTAGGGTAAAATAATACTACCTTGCTAATTCAAAACTTGGCTCGGTATTAACATATCAAGGTTTTAATATGCATAAATGTAATAACCCTTCCTGCCCTAATCTAACAGAGAACCCAAAATTCTGTTCTTCATCATGTTCAGCCTCCTTCAACAATTTATCAAGAAACTCTCCTAAACGAGTTGCGAAGAGAGTGTTTTGTAAATGTGGTGAGGATATAACAAGACTAGGGAAAATTAATAAAGCTAAATCACACAACAAGAGGAGGCTCTGTGATAAATGCCTTAGTGAAACTAGAGTGGACTGGGAAAACTTATCCATTCTAGAATTACAGGCACTCAGAAAATACCAGAGAAACTCCCGTATACGTGATAACGCTAGGAAAGTTTATTCAACTTCAAACAAACCAAAATACTGTAAGGTGTGTGGATACTCTAAACACTACGAGGTTCACCACATTAAACCTATACACTCATTTGAAGAAAATTCCACCTTACAAATAGTAAACCATATAGATAACTTGGTCGCTCTTTGCCCTACCCATCACTGGGAGGTGGATAATAACATTATAGACATACTGGGATACTTGACTTAGTCTTCACCGAATTTAATCACTTACACTTATGTCGTTTCCAACATAAGGCCCAAAATTGTTTCTTCCAGAAGGTCGGTGCTCTAGTCCAGATGAGCTACGGGCGGATTAGTTTGTTACTCTTCGAATTGCTTATTGCCTTCAAGCAATGCTTCTACTACTTTCTTATGCTCAACCATAGTCAGTCTCGCATTCACATCCCTCTCCTCAGATACTCCGTACGAATACAAAGAAATGGCCATAGCCTTTTGTACAGCGTAGTACGCACCTGAGTCAAGCATGTAATGATCATCAACGAAAATGTTGTGACCATTGTTAAGCGTGTTATGGCCTACGTAAATAACCTTCTTCGCAGGGTCAAACTTACTTAACATAAACAGCTCTCTAGCAGAGTTTTTCATGAACTCTTCATAGAGCCCGAGTCTTTGAAGGATAGGCTTGTACCTATAGGCCAAGGCCCTGTCCCAAACTATCCTGTCAATGTCTCTAACTTCATTTGGCCTACAAGACTCTACATTAGGCCAATATGCATGGGTGAGAAGGAACCCGTTGTCACCGGTTACTTCTATAGCTAAAGGCATATTGTCCATCATGTCTCTAGCTACAATCTTAATAAATTCCGGGCCTTCATCACAATACTGAGCCCAACTCCCTCCGTTGTAGAAGAAGTCTTGAGGGGAATGTTCCGTAGAGTAGACCCCCAGAAAAGCAGAGAACATCATTCTCTCATGATTACCCTGTACGGCGTGGAACCACGGTTCATATATCAGACTCATGCACTTGACAGAGTCAGGGCCTCTATCAATTAGGTCCCCTACAGAAAACAACCTGTCTTTGGATTTATCGAAACCTGCCTTTTCCATCTCAGCCACAAGGAGACCATAACAACCATGCAGGTCCCCTATAACGAAGTCTCTGCCTACTTCATTAGGTGGAAATTGTTTGACTACGTCGTTCATGTATCCCTCTCAGTTCCTCATATCGTTGTAGGAACCTTTCTTTTGCCTCTTTGGGAGACCACGGAATTATAGTGAAAGGCATAGGTGATACGTCTTTCAAATAGATCCAATCCTCTCCGTCATTAGGCATCAAATCTCTTTTTTCAGTTGCCAGAAGTTTGTAATCAACTTCCTTAATGATTTTCTTGTTGGTGGCTCTTGCATCTGCTGCCAACGGTAATCCAAACTTCGTCCTGATAACTACTTCGAACCTTTCTTCAATCTGCTTGTACCCAGGCAGTAATAGCTTTAGCCAGGTAGGAAGATCCTTCAGGTACGCTTCTGTCGAGTCATGGAATAGAGCCTCAAGAGCCAGGTTGTTTGGGACGAAGTACGAAGCAAGAACACAATGCTGCGCTACTGAATAGAATTGCAAACATTGACCGGCATACCGGCACTCATTGCTTAAGCCATGTGCTATGTCCTGTATTCGTATCGAGTCAGCGGTTGGAGTCACGTAGTTTACGTAGACCCCTGAAGAAGTCAGGATCTTAAACCGTTCTGCTTCCGCTGCTGTCAACGTCATGGGCGGCGTTTTTTCGTTAGTCTGCATAGGACCTTTACATGAAGTGGATTTAAGAAGGATTTCATAGCTGCAACCGTCGACTTTACAGATCTATTCAATCTCCACCAGTAAAGCTTCGGAAACATCAATCGTAAAAGTTCTGCTTTTTTCATAAGTGTGGGGTTGGTGCTGAGAGGCTGGTTACTCTCCGGGGATCACGGTTTAATTCATTAAAATATCATAATATTTACAGTAATTCGCAGTTAGCAAAGGAACCCACCCTCTACCGTCTCCCGTACTACGATGTTGTCTCTTAAGCTAGGCTTGGATGTCATTCTGACGTAGTAAGAGAAGGGTCAATTCTCTTATCTTCCCAGAAACTGTTCATCCAGCTTATCCTAAGAAACGTTACAAGTCGCTACTTGCACGAGCACCAATTGGTTAGTTACTTCATATCAACGTACTGAAAGTTTTCGTCTAAAACTGCTTTGCCATTTTTGTCATCGATCAAGACCACTCCTTCAGGATAACTAATAGCTTTTGTTTGTGGGGGGACCCTGTGAAAGTTTTTGTCCAACAACGCAGGGATGGGTTGTTGTACTAGAACCATTTCTACACGTAGCATTTTGAACTCCTCACTAGACGAAAAAAAATGAAATGCGCTCACTCAACCACCCTCCGGCAGCCTGCCATGGACCAGCTGGCGACACCGGTGGCGGAGCTGCGTACGGCCGTCTCCTGGTTGGTTGTCATATTGACAGAAAGTCGAGTCCTGCAAGGACTTGACGGAAAGTCAAAAATTGAAACGAACAGTTTCTGTTCGCAATTACTTCATAGTACTGAGCGCACTACAACTTACTTATACCAAGAAAATCTCGGTAATTGATTAACCGCCTGAGAACTCGATGGGCTCGTAGTCTGTCAGAGACAGTTCACTTGCAACCTTCTCAAAAGCATCAAGCGTGTATCGTTCCTTGGTGAGTACAACTGCACCATCATGAGTTCTGAAAGCAAACAGAAACTCCAATTCAGAAGATGGGTCAAGATCGTCTTCATCCAGGATGATGAACTTAATTGAAGGGGAGGGTTCTTCCTGCTCGTTTATTCCCCCTCTCCTGCTTCCTAAATCATCTAGGAGCTCTCTCAAGCTTATCTTTGTTGTAGCCATTGTGTGTCCTTATAAATGGAGCGGGCAGAGAGAATCGAACTCTCATCCTCAGCTTGGAAGGCTGGTACCTAACCACTCGGTCATGCCCGCTAGGTTTACTTAAAACGGAATAAATCAAGAATTCTATACCAAACCGACTTCTCCATTAAAGAGGTATGGGCGTTGTGGTACAGGGTGATAAGAACATCATCGTACGAGTAGGGGTAGAAATCATTCCCATCCACTCCTACATCGAGTTGAAGTCCTATAGGAGGAAGATTTGAATGGGAATGGCCATAGAGTTGTACGGCCCCGTGATGACTTTTGTTCCAGACTCTCATGGCGTAATGACAAAGTACAAAGTCAGTCTTTTTGTCGTCTCGCTCGTCGTCTAAAACTGTTACTTCCAAAATGTCACTTATTGTTGAAAAGCACGCTTTAAAACTTGGGTGACCGAGGAAATGACTATCATGGTTACCTGAAACTAAGTGTTTGGTTCCATTCAGTCTTTTTAGTATTTTAACCGTATCCTCCAAACTACTAAAGGATACATCACCTACAATGAAAACTATACCATCTTCTGGTATCGTGTCATTCCAGTTTGAAACTAGTTTTTCGTTCATTTCTTCAGCAGTAACAAAAGGCCTTTTACAGTACCTGATTATGTTCTGGTGAAAGAAATGTATATCCGAAGTAAAGAATACCTTACTTTTGTCAGTGAGCTTTATCTTCCTCGTCATCGCTACCAAAATCCATTTCAACTTGATCGGAAGAGATCGAAAGAAATTCTTCGTCCTCCACATCATTACCATCATCATCTACCACCTGTACGGGGGTTATGTCTGAGAAATCCTCAAATGAATCGGTAATGGGATTATAAATCTTGACTGGTGTTGTTTCTTCAAATTCAGAGAGTAGCTCATCCACCAGTTCATACAGTTCAATTAGTGTCATTTACCTTCCTCGCATCTAGTGACGCTTATTATTTGTCTTTTGGTTATGGTGAAGAACCCACATACCATTGGTTCTGAATCAGTTTTTGTAGAAGCTATCATCAAGTGGTGCTCATCCTCTTTAACTAGAAATCCAACGCTAGTAATAAGCGTGTTCGGAAATTCTATATCGTCTATACCAGTCCAATCCGATATATGATCGTGATGTGCATCTCTCCACTTAACAACAATTATGCTTTTTATGAAATCTTGAAGCTTAATTTCACCTTCTAAATTCTCAAGTCTTTCCTGTGCTACCGAAGCCATTTGAACCCCTCTCAGTAAATTCTGTTGCCGTGTCGAAATTTTCGACAACTTCAAGGGTTTCCGGTTTAGTGAAAGACAACAAGGCTAATTGTGCTACCCTGTCGTACTTATTTATAGTGAACGCCACTTCTGAGTTATTACGCATTACTGCGATAATTTCTCCGTGGTAATCAGTGTCAATTAGACCTACGGTATTAGCAAGGACGAGACCGTGCTTAGTACCTAGACCTGATCTGGGAAGCAGGAGAGCACCACATGTGGAGCCTATCGTAGACATGTCAACTACTAGACCTGTGCCTACGCTTACCTGCATGCCTGGTTCAAGCACGTAGCTATCAATAGCATTACCATTGAATGTACATGCTCTTAAATCCATGCCAACGGAACCCTTAGTCGAATACTCAACAAATGGCATGTCTTTGTCTAAAATCTTAATTTTCATAAATCAATTGTCCGCTGTTAGTAGCAGCTATAACCCTACGATTGTCCGGTGCCGGTACTGGCTGAGTTGGTTCTTCTGGTTCAACTACTGGTACTGGCTCTTCTTCGCTTTTTCTCGGTTCTTCTTCGATTCCTTGCGAAGCTTCTTTGTCGCTGCTATCATCTGGTCTAGTAGGTCTTCGGACTCGGGTAGTTCTCCTTTTTCCGACTCCGTCAATTCGTCTACTAGGTCCTTCGTGTAGTAATCTGTTTTGTCTTTCATGTAAAACGTGGTTAATGCTTATGGTTAAAAGTACTGTCAATGGGTCGAATATCACAACTATCAAAAGAACTAGGTAAGTAGCCGCTTTAGAAGTATCAACTCCCAATTCTTTAGCTACATACACTATAGGGCCTAAATGTGAATCAGCCTCTAACGATGCTACTTTAAGCTGAGTTTGTTCTTTTGTCAACTGAAATAACAGAGTTTTTAGTTGAGAGGCTTCTTCCCTATACGTTTTCTCCAACTTAATCCGTCCTGCCACGTAGTTGCTAGGCAGATTTGCTACTTGCTTCTCTATATCGCCAAGCCGTGCTTCTACTCTGGCTATTTCCTTCTCGTTAGTCTGAAGCTTTACTACAGAGACTTCCTTATTTGAACTACCCTCCTGGAATCCCTGCATAAGGTACCCGAAGATACCTATGCTGGTTAGCACCATTAAGAGCACAACAATAAGGGCCATCAAGTATTTCCTGACCAGACTTATGATCCCCCAATACTTGTACAAATAACTGGTGGTTACCAACTTCCCAGCTTCAAGAGAGGCACCCATGATTATGGTACCCCAGAAATGGAAACTGAAAAGAGCAGCCAACCCCACGACGCTGAAATACGCAGCAGTAGCGGCCAGTACTATTGTTACAAGTATTAGGAGAGTCAAAGAAATCATTTGATTACTGCGTACCCGAAGGAATCTTCCAACTCAATGGTTAGTTCTCTGTATTTCTCAGGAACGACGTCAGCCTTACCGGCAGGTACAACTATGACATCGCCTCTACGCAAACTCACCGTCAGAAGACCATCCAGGATAGTTTCCTCATCATTGATGTAGGGATTCCTACCATGGTTATAGGTGGAAGGATAACGAGTGTCCATCCATTCCGACAATACCCACCATGGCCTGGATTGTTGATTCCCGCCATAGGTGTTAGCTGATGGGATAGAAAGTGGGGCTTTAGAAGCCTCGGCAGCGGACTCAGATAGCGAAGGCAACTTGCCGTGCGTACGCAAATATTCATCCATTCTTGGGTGCTTCCGTCCAAACCAACTCATGTAATATACTCCCGTGATAAGCTAAACAGACTGCGTCTGCTTCGTGGTTAGATTTTAAAACAGCGCCTGATAGGGCCTCTGCTGCTGCTACTGAAAATTTCTTGTCAAACGAGGTTGAAGGATTCCTAAACCCTTGATTTACAAACAAATGCTTGCAAATAGCAGGTTTCCAATCTATAGCTCTAAATTGTAAAACAGAGAAACCTCTCCTCTCAAACTCATACACAAACGCTCCGATAAGCATAAGTATATGTTCACTGGCAGAGTTGTGAGCTCCCTTATACGCAACGTATCTTTCTATAACCAGTATTGGGTCCACTTTCTTTGGCAAATTAGCCAGGGTCTTTTTGACTGTAGCGGATATTGATAGTTCAGATGGATTAATTGTCTCAGAGTGTAGTATCTTGGAATGGTGGACAAGAGCAAATCCCAGATTAACACTACCTGGATCAACTCCTATGTACACATGATCATTTCCACCCAAGAAACCAATCCACCTTTCTAAATTCAATCAGCTTTCTGTATTGTACCCAACTATTGCTAAAATTGCCAGCGTATTTTTTAGACCCAAACAAACCTCTCGGAGTAGCTTGATGTTCAGCAGGGCTTGAATGCTTTGGATTTGCCCCTACCAGACGTTGGTGCAATTCTATATCTTCCTTTAAGGTGGAGTGATTCCCATCGTGTTTCATATAGGAAACTCTACAGCACCTTGCCGTTGAAACCATTACAGCTTCTTTCTTAGACAAGAACTCTCTTTCAGAGTCAGTCACATACGGCAAATGCCACTGACCGGGTTTTAACAATCGTGGGTACGACCCATTCATGGCCATATCTATGACCCTAGCCAGTTCATAAAAGTTAGGGTCAGCATCCTCATGTAGCCTCAACTCAAAGAAGTTGCTCCATTCAGTACTTGTGACCACAGTATGCGCAAACATATAGGGTTCCAGAATTCTGTTGACCACCTGCTTGTGTACACCGGTCCCAGCCATTAATCTAGCCGTTTCCGTAGCCCTTCTAGAGGCTTCAAGCCAACACGAAATAGCTTGTCTCTTATCATACTCATCGAGCTCAGTTTTAGCCTGCATGCCTCTTTCATTTTTACCCCAATGAACAGGCATTGCAGGACTATTACTGACTGCATCAATCATCTTGGATGTCGGTATGGCTCTTGAAGATGCAGAACTTCTACTGAAGACTCTATGAGTGTTTAATTCGGCTAAGATAAACCTTGGGTAAACCAGTTGTAGGGTTGTTAGTCGGACACCTTTAGGACTGATGCTGTCCTCAATTACTGTGGCACTAATTCTTCCTTTACCTGTTACTTCTCTTGTTGTTTGCATAACTAAAAAAAATTAAGTACGTTGCGGAGCAGGGGCCGGTGCAGTAGCTGCTGCAGTAGCTGCTGCAGTACTGTCGGTGTCACTTTCCTGCGTTATAGAACTGACGATGACTATTTCGTCATCTGATGTAGGGTCTACAATTTCCCCAGTTTCAATGTCAACAAATTGCTCGGCCCACAACCATCTTCCACCTGGGAAGTGGTCGTAAGGGCAACGGCTATTTGAATGAAACCTGCAGTCCCTAACAACTTCGTTAGGACAGGCGCAGTACCTGGTCTTTCTTTGTTGCTTGACGACTCTAGCCATAAGTTACCTATTTTAATGTTAAGTGGACAGCTCGGCGCAGGAGACATGGTTTTGTGTACATGTTTATCCTGCGCCTGTGGACAGCTCGGCGTAGGAAACATGGTCCCTCCTTTAAGGGAACTCCTACGCCCAGTAGTTATAAGGACAGCTCGTTTTATGCCGAGATCCTGGATTTCCGGGAATTCCAGGTCTCAAATAAAACCAAAAGTCGAAAAGGGGAGAAGTAACTTCTCCGTCAACACAAAACTTACGTTAGGGCTGAACAATACCTGTCCAAGTCTCTTATACCACTATTACCTTATTTATTGACTTAAGTACCTCTGCAAATTTCTTCTTAGTAGTCTCTTCATCCTTCATCCCACATTCAAAGCATATGTATTCGTTGTTAGGGCCATACGGCCTTAACTCAGAAATGTTTCCACAGAGTTCACACTTACTGTTGTCCTCCGTTTCAATAATCAGTACATCCTCAACTATTCTTGTCATTACAACAACCCCATTAATCGTTCTTGTTTTGTTCCTCTATGAACAGGAGACAGATCCCCCCAATTGTGTCCTACTTCAACTTCCACTCCAACAGGTAGAGTTATCCAATCAAACGTTTCGACTGGTAAATCATTCATGCAGTAGTAAACTATCTCTACTGCTTCCTCAAGCCTGTCAATAGGTATCTCTAACTCAATCGAGTCATAAACCGTACACAGAGTTCTTCCACCCAACTGCTTAATCCTGTCATTGACATTCATGAAAGAGAACAAGCCTACATCGCTAGTTGAGCTTTGTATCATGCAGTTCTGAGCGTTTCTCTTGGCTGCATTCCACACTGCTGTACCTTTGAAGCATTCAAGCATTCCATACTGCATTTTTCTTCTGCCAAAAGGAGTAATAATGGACTTGTTGTGCAGGGCCATGCTATGAGTGTACTCTATATAATCCTTTAGCTTCGGGAACATCATGAAATACAAGTCGATAAGCTTCTGAGCCTCTTCTGTTGCTATACCTAAACCAAATGCTACACCTGCTGCGGTTGAACCATAAAGGATACCAAAACCAACCGCCTTCGCCCCTTGTCTAAATCCTTTATACTTCTTGAACAGAGGGTGTGTCTTACCTGCATCCAACACGGCTACAAACTCGTTGTATTCAATGTTGTTGATTCGTGCAGCTGCAAAAGAGTGGAAATCCAATCCGTCCTTTATTGATTGCAGAATCCCTGGGTCTTTACTGATAGCACCAAGAATCTTGATCTCAGCAGAACTGAAGTCTGCTGTAAGGAAAGCATTACCCTCATCAACTATAAACAGGGACCTAACGTTGTACCCATGCTTAGGGTTAGGCAACTGTGTAAGGTTAGGGCTATCACCGGTAATACGAAAGCTAGAAGTTCCATGGAGATTGTACTGGGGGTGAATCCTACCATCCCTCTTTACATGATCTTGTACATAATTCTGTACAAAGGTTCTGTAGGTACTCACTATATCACCATACTTAGCCAGATCCACTAGCCAAGGATGATCAGGATACTTTTCAGACATCTCAATCAAGGCTTCAAAGTCCGTCGAAAGCTGGCCAGTCTTTGTAGTCCTGGAAGTTGTTAACCCCAGCTCGGTAAATAACAAATGGCCTACATCCTTACCCGAGTCCAAATCAACGTGCTTACCTAGACAAGAGAAAATAGAGGCTTTCAACCCCTCTATCTCACCTTCCATTCTTTCTTTTAAAGCGGCGTTTACAGGGACATCATACTTTATCCCGTTAAGCTCCATGTCTATTACAAACTCATGAAACTTATGCTCCCACTTGTGGGTAACTTCAAGTATGGATTCTCTTTCCTCTGTTTTGATGACATCAACACCATTAACATTGGTAGCTGTTTTGAGAATGTACTTGGGTATTAATTGAGGACCCAGTTTGTCCAGTAGAGAAGAAGTGACTATGCAATCCAAACCCGCGTAGGTTAGTAGATCCTTATAGTCAAAGTCTTCATACGTTCTGTATACTGGCTTCATTAGAAGTTTCCTCTGTTCCTTTTTCTTCTGGTGCAGGTCCAAACAAGCTTATATCAAACCAGCAGTCAGGTTGTATGTCCAATTCCTGACCGCTTCCAACCATGAAGAACTTACCGCCTTTAGGCACAGTTACGATCAACGCACCCTGCTTCTTATCCCTAACCAGAACTGGAATATTCTCTGGTAGGGTAAGTATTGACTTCTGGTTTTCAGATAGGTCAAGCCCTTTTTGAATAGAGGCTAAAGACACCTCCAAGACAAGGGCGTTTATAAACATCTTAAACGTGTCGTCCTGAGCTATAGAGTTTATAAGCTTTTTGGCGTTATCAACTCCACACACAGACCCTGCGTCTCTTAGCGCAGAAGACACGAACTTTACAACTTCTTCGTCCGATATCAACATTTCAGTAACTCCATTAGTTTTTCTTTGGTGATAGTAAATCCAGAGGCCGCAGCGTGACCGCCACCACCGAACTTTTCACCCATCTTGGCTACATTGCAGCCGTACTCTTTTCTAGACCTGAGGCTGCATTTTACCAGACCATTGGAGTGAATGAAATAAGTCATGCCGAAAGTTTTGTAAACAGAAGACATCTCGTTGCCAGCTTCAGACGCAAACATCCCAGTCAAATTAGCAGCTCTACCTTTGACCCCATCGATAACTATGTCATGAGATGAAGACTTTATAGCTTGTGAAAGTTGGTTACCAAAATACCTGAGTAGAGCCATACCTTCAACTACGAACATTCTGTAGAACTCATCCCCGAAATTTTTGTTCTCCAAACCATTGTTAACTGTGTTAAATGTCTCTATCGTCTGCGGCATGGAGCGAAGATTCATTATAAACGCTTTGGTTTTAGGGCAATCAAACTTCCACAAATCGTTGTCCTGTATGTGATATAAAAGAATACCCATAGGCACATTGGGATGAAAGTGTTCCCACGCTAGAACAGCGCCGGACTTGGACTTGTCAAAATGACAAAAAGGAAGACCTGCTAAATTGTCTTCGGCAGTTTCATGATGATCAAGAACTAACAGGCTTTTAGCCTCTTCATGCATCTTTATCAGAGTCTCCCTTGGGTACGAAAAATCCGTAATATAGACTTCTTTACCGGTTACGTCCGGAGGTTCTACACCGTATGGTGCAAACCAATAATCAGCCTTGTCTCCAAATTTCTTCCAAGCTGCCCACGCAGCCCCCATACCGTCATCACAGTTTGCGTGAGTGATAATCAGGATAGGTTTGTCAAGGTTCTTGATCTTACTCTGCTTCGTCTGTTGTGCTTCCGTCGTCATTTTCCGTAGCTTTCTCAACTGTTGTTAAAGAGGGTAATAAGTCTTCGTATCCAGCTATTCCAGTTTCATACAGGTAGTCCCACGCAGCTTTCTTCAAGCTATAGTTCCCCTGAATACCTGAGTTGATCTCATGCAAAAGAAGCATAGTATCATAAATAGCGTTAACTACTCTTACGCCTTTTGTAGTGTATATGTATTTGATGTCGAACTTACCATTATGGGCGAGTTTTCTTCTGTCAGAGATTAGGATTTTTGTTGCCGCACTCCATGCTCTCTCTGGGTCTACAGTAGTGTTTTCTCTATGCCATAGTGGTATAACTACAGCCTTTACGTCGTTTGTTTCCAAGTCCTTCCATCCGAACTGAATACACAGCAATTTTGCGTCTTCAGCAAAAGGGTCCAGGCCAGTGGTCTCGGTATCGAAGGAAACAATCTTGTGCGGAGGTAACTCAAGAATTCTGTTAACTGCCTGTTCAACCTTTTCGTTGGTATCACAGATCTCTATATAGTTGTTCAAGTACTTGGCAACAGAACCTTGCAAATCAAATATAGGAGTAACCACTCCCTTTGCAATTCGCATTGCTTTTTCAAGATCCAACTTGAAACAGGAATAATAATCCGGACCCCACATCTGACCTGATGCGTTTTGTCTTAGCATCATCAATGACTTAGGGTGCAAAGTGTGAACAACAGGACCAAAAGGAGAATTTACAATTTCACCTCTGTTTGTGTACACACTTTTGTTACAACCTAAAATTTTAGATGAGCTTGTTCCTAGGCAAAGTATTGCCTTGGGGTTAAGTCTGTCGAGTTCTGACAATAGATAAGGTGAGCACTTCTTTATGTCCCCGTCCTTTATTTTCTCTTCCTTATCAGTTGGTATGCACTTCAAGGCTGAGACTAATGCGTAGTCGCCTTCAGCTGCGAACTTAGGGTCTATTTCCCTCATAGCGTGTTGAATAATCTTCCACACTTTGGAGTCCATTACACTACCGGAAGTCCCATAACCGTTAGGAGCAGACCAATGGTCTTGTACGATAACTAACTTAACTTCTCCTTCTTCTTTCGTGTGTCCCTTCTTTAAGCTGTTGTCAGGCATAACCTTTTGGGAGGGTGTTACGCACTTGTTTTTGTACTTGCAAACCCTTTCACAATAACGGTTATTCAGAGATTTGAAATCGTCTTTTTCTTTGATTAACTTCTCGACCGATGGAGTTATCTTTTCTTTTAAGTATAACTCCTCCAGGGGTAAATCACTTAGTTTTCTTGCCATCTGTGTCCTTCTTTAGTGAGGAGGTATTATACCAAAAAAAACGCCGGAGACCTCCAGGGAAGGGGCCTCCGGCTTGAACCTAAGTAGATCGAACTACAAACCTACTAGGACGAGGATAATTGCTGTTCACGTCAGGGGGATGACGCACGGAAGCAATCAGATCCGTATACATAGTACTTATACCAAAATAAGCTACCTTTATTTAATGTTTAGAGCCTCTTTAAGTTTGTCTGTGAATCTGCCGTTGTAAGAAATAAGAACAGGCTTGGAGTCTTCATCACCTCTGGCCATTACAAATAACTCCTTACCGAGTAACTCACTGCCAGAGAAAATAGCTATCTCGGCTGCTTGAATTTTGTTCTGGAGGTTCTTTAAGGCTCTTCTACCTAAGGCTTCCAAGGATATTAGCTCGTATCTGCTGACATCATGCTTTTTCTTTCCAGAAAGCATGTCTGAGAGTTCATTAAGCTTCTTAAGCATATCAACCTCCATAGCTAGCATTTCTGGGTAAGCCTTAGTAGTACTAGTATGAATTTCAGTGATGTCTTCATACGATAATTCTCCGTCTGAAGCACTGGCTAGTACACTTTCTATGGTTTCTTCAATTTTGTCAGTATCTTTCATTTAAGGTAGACTCCCAAAAGTTGTGTAGTTCCATTCCGAATGACGCTAATTTATCACGACTATTAGGACGTGAGTAATTAATAAAAGGTATTTGGCCTTGTATTAACCGATTATTTTCATTAGGAGAAAAAGCAGCAGATATGTAATAAGACCTTTCAATGAATGGTGATGGAGTACCAGACAACACCTCAGATACTTCAGAGTTAGTCTTGGATAGTATGTCTACAGCTCTTACCAAATTAGCCATATCACGTTTAAGAACACCAGAATAGGGTACTATCGTAAAATAAGTCTTTGGCCTGTATTCGTTGAATTCATCTGTTAACCTATACCAGCACCTGGCGTATATAGTACTATTTACCTCTAGAGGGTCTAACGGATAGTCCTCTTTTGATTTTAAATCAAAGTGCTTCTTAAGAAATGGCAAAACCTTCAATAGCAGAGCGTGAACTTTTCTAGACTCTACCAATTCATGCGAGTTGGTATTCTTGCTGTTAAAGTCACGCGCTATTCCCTTTACGGTTCTTGATAAGTATCCGTATAGTTGACTAAGTTGGTTCCTTTCGAATTGGGTTATGTTACCTTTGAATCTCAGGTACTCGGTGTCATTAGCAATATCGTCAGCTATCGTTGCGTCCCAGTAGGTATCGGAACCAGTGACAGTACTCCCAGAACCCCAAATAGTACCAGTAGCTCTCGTAGTATTGGTAATCTCAGGGCTCCAGGTAGCACCAATAAAAGTGGAAGTAGAATTTTCTACACGTCCCTCTGGAGCAACAGATATACGTTCCCCTGTAGAAACGGGTGTAGAAACGAGAGTTGTCTCAGTGAGGGGTGGTATGGGGGCACTGTGAGCACTGGGGTACCTTCTAAACAGTGGAGGGTGACCATCCGTTAAATTTCTAAAGGTGGAGTTGAGAATGTAGCTATTATTGAGGACGTGATCACTTAATAACGTCTCTCGGTTTATCCCGGTTGTAGTATTGTTATTAGCCATAATGAAAAACCGGCCGTTAGGCCGGTGTTGTGTTAATCAGTTGAAATTCTGACTGGTTTAGGTTTGAATGTTGCATTAGGCGGAAAACCAAGTCTATCGTAGGCTTCGTAAACCGCCCAGTACTCATCATCAGCCCAGACCTTACCAAAATAAGGAGGAGGACCCCATTTTTTGAAATTCCAACCTGCTACGTCGATCTTAAACTGGTATTTACCTCCACCAATTAAAGTTCTACCTACGGTCTTCGGTCTGTTAGTTCTATTCTGATGATTGTTCTGACTGGTCATCTTTATCTCCTTCAAGAGTATATTTAGCAAAAGTCCTAATATACTCCGGAGATTTCTCCAAGTCAATAACAATTACTCTTCTTTGTTCATTCTTTACTCCTAAGCCAACCTTAGACCCTTTGATATACCATTCCTGTTCCTCAATTCTCCTAGTAAGACCGCTCTTGGAGAAGGTTTCCGACATGGACTTGGATCTCTGTATTTCTTTGGAGACCTCATCCCATACGGCGTTGTACCACAGATACAGTATACCCTTCCTTACTTTGTAATGCTCTTGTGAAACCCTAGCGTGCTCACCTACTGATAAGGACTCGGCAGTCTCAAAGAACTTATAAACTATATCCTCCATATCAGAATTTACTTGTGATCTCTTTGCCATGCCTATAATGAAGCCCTTCCAGTCAAACGTTGGAAAGAGCCTTGTAGCATAGTCATCAGCCATCACTTTCATAAGGGAGTAGTTAATCCCATACCGATATACCACGCCGTAATCTGTAATGCTTTCAGCAAACGATAGAAGCTCCTCAGTCAACTTGGCATAGTCAATGTAGGTAGTTTCCATAATCCAGTGGAACCCAAAAGAAGGTAGTTGGTTAACCCTTTCTTTGATCCACTTGTAGGTCTCTCTGACTTCCCTGTTGTTAGCCTTTATCGAATGGTCTTTCAGTTCAATAAGGATAAGCCTTTCCATTAGGGCTGAGTCATTAGTGACGTCCTGTCCACCGTAAAACACGCAACTTCTAACGGACTGTTTCTTGATACTAACTGAGTCTTCATTTGTACCAGTGTCTCTAGCAGATCTGTTATACCAGCTTCTGAAAGTCCCCTGATACCTGGCCAGCATTTCATCCATTCTCATCTCATCAATACAAATTGGTAGAGACGAGTAATAAGCTATTTTTCTTTCAGCTGCTACTGGACTACGCATGGACGCAAGATTGAATACACCTTTCTTGTTATCCATACCATACATTCTCAAGAACCATTCTATTATGGTTGTCTTACCAGTGTTAGCCTTACCTGTTAGCCATATGTGAGGGAAGTGCCCTTGAAGTGAAAAGAACCAGTCAGAGTGAGCAACAGCTCTAAGCCAACCAATAGCCATCAAAGCCTTACCTGGATCCCCAAGGTTACGAGCTAAATTAAGAATGAACTCATCTAACAACTCAGAGTTCTTCTCCCTGGATAGTTCCGAATCAACGCTGGGAGCGCCTCTACATTTCTTTGACGAGCTCTCCCTATCACGTGATTCAATACTGGCAGTCTTGATCCCTACCTTATATTTACCCTCACGCCCATCTGGCCAAAACACCCCGTTTTCGTCAGCTTTGATAACACTACCCGCCGGGGTTATCATCTTGTTCTCAAATATCCAACCGTACTCTGTTAACCCTACGTGATCTAGAACATGAACCTCTGTCTCGCTGCTTTCAGAAAACACAGCGTCCCACATTGCTGCGAGATCAGCCTCACTACCGGTAAACGTGCAGTCTTTGGCTTCAGCCGTAAATGTCTTAAATGACTTCAACGACGTTTTGGTTTCTGAACTTACTTCCATAGACGGGCTAACCTTACCATCGAATCTAGTAAGGGTAACTTCTCTTCTTCTCCTACCATCAGAGTCAATAAAGATGTTATTTAGCTTCATGGTGAAATTGGAAATCTTTGTCAAATACGGTACACCTTCCTTGTACTTAACTCTTGAATAACCTCCACCATCCACGACTATGTCAACAGGTCTCCCATCTTTAGGTTTAGACAAAGCTTCAGTTTCTTCGTCAGTAGCTGCTCTGTCTGATGTAAAGGTAGTAACAGTCTGCTCGTCATCGTCTTTAACGATAAGGGCGTCAGGCTCTGTGTTGATAAGGTTTTGGAGATTTGCTCCTGATCTTATCAGCTCGTCTATATCCTTGTCCTCTGGAGGACGAATCTGTTTTACACCTTTGAACTTATGCCTGGCCTTGTGAATCTTGGTTCTATACTTATCACCTGCACCATCTGGATCGAATAAGGTTATCAAACTCTTGCCAGAACAGTTTTCTATAAGCCAGTCTATTTGTGATGAAGCAAGACTACCAATAGATGCGATTACGTTCCTAACGCCAGCATCAAGAACAGACGCCAAGTCATTCTCCCCCTCAACCAAAATAACAGTTTCGGAGAGAGCTATAGCATCCTGGTTATACCATTGGTGACCATTAAGCTTGCTGGAGTTCTTTAACTGATACGCCAGCTTCTTAAGAGGGTCTTTAAAGGTGAAGTGACTAACCTTACCTTTAACGAGGTGCGGGTATATGAAACTCTTTGCGGGTAGGAAATCCTTACCAGCCTTGTTCTGAAGGCCAGATTCCTCTAGCAAAGCATTATCAACGCCGACAGCTTTAAGGTACTCAACAAGCCTACCATCACTCCAACCTACCTGAAGCTCCTCAAGAGTAGGGCCAGTGTGTCCTCTAGTCTTTATCTGGTACTCTTCAGGCGTCATGCCGCCAAGCTCTGGAAACTTGTCTTTATTCTCCAGCAAACACATTCTGTAGTATCTAGCCGCCAATGAGAATATGTCCTGCATCGGATTGCTATTAACTGGCAGCTGAATATTAAAGTCCTGAGCTATCAGTTTTGCTGCGTCAACTGGGGAATCAAGTTCTTTGAGAACTTGTACGAAAGCTACTAAGTCCCCATGCTCATCACATGAAAAACATTTGAAGAAACCAGCTTCATCATCGGTTTCAAGTTTGATACGGAAACAATTCTTATGCGCACAAAATGGACAAGTGTCACTTTCTACAGTGGCACTCTCCCCTATCAATTTTATATCCTCTTCTGTGTATCGTGAAACGACGTCACAGATCTGTAGTTTTTCTTTTAAGGTTTTAAACATTCTGCAACTAAGTCCTTGGTTTTTAGTTCTATTTGCTTTAACGCACCAGACTTACAGGGTACTGCAAAATCACACCACTTACAGGCCGAACAAGATAAATGCTTAAAGTACCCTAAGTCTATTACTCTATGTATAGCTGAGTCGATATTCAAAAGCAGGTTATGCTTAAGGGTGTTTTCTATTTCTTCCCTGGTGTGGTGAACACCTAGTCTTATCTGCCCAGCCTCAATAAAGTGAATACCAGCCGTTGCCCCGTTAATAGGGGTAATCCCGCCGTGGAACAATATCTTCTGCGAATCCAACTGCTGTGTGTAGTTCTTTATACCAAACTCCGCACTGCCACCCTTTTTATGGTCGATAAAAACAGCGTCTCCGTTTTCCAACAGTAATGTCAAGTCGACAATACCTCTGAAGAAAACATCATCCGCAAAGAAGGTTGTCGGTTCAAAATCCTTTGTGACCCCTATTCGTATTTCAGCAAACATTCTCTTAATGCGATGCATCCTGTCGAACTCGTCAAGACGTCTCTTGAACTCTGAAATTGAGAATTCAAGTTGTTCTACTTTCTCCCACAACTCCGGGCCCATCTTTGATTCGAACTCTTGCTTAACCTCTTTATACGACGAGGTTAGAGGTTTTCCTATTACGAAATACTCCAGTATCTTATGGGCAGCTGAGCCTACTAAGGCTTCCGGCGATTGCACAAACTCAGTCTTCATCTTGTAAACGTACTTCAGATAAAACTGGAATGGGCAATTTTGTAACGACTTCATCTTGCTATAACTCCAAGGACCGAGGCCCTCCATAGTAAGATTTATTGGTTGTATTTGTTCTGACATCATTGTACCTTTCCGGCTTCAGGAAATATATAGTCTACGCTGGATGGTAACTCTACTACATCACTATCCGGATTGCTAGTTATACTTTCAACTTCGGCCTTCAAAAACTCTATTTCTTCTTCTGGTATACCTACTTTGTCTCCGTTGTCGATAACGTAGGAAAGGTACGGCAATTCAAATGTATCTGAATCAGTTAGAGCAACGTGATTCAGTAGAGTCGATTTATAAAACCTGGCTACAACTTTCGGTAGATAAGGTTCTGCGGTGATAGTGTTCTTGTTTTTAACAAGCCTTGCGGGTAAGCCCACTACAAATGAGTCCTCCAATTCTTCTAGAATTACAGCCATTACAGAAACACCTGCTACGGTGTTAAATATAACGTACCTCTCTTCTAGGAAGGTCTCTACGTATTCTTTTGTCATTATTATCTACGCATCTAAAAAAGAGGGGATGTGTGGTCCCCTCCCTTTTTCATCACATGCTGTATTTCTGGGCTAGTGTTGCTTGTCCGCCTGAAACTTCAGCTACTTCAACATCGACTGTTTGAGTCAGAGCGGGGGTATCTTCGGTTTGATACGCCAGTCTCTCGTTAGCCGCCTTTTGTCCTCTAGTTGTCGCAAGCTGCATGAAGGAATTCAGGTGCTCTTCTCTATCAGCTGTAAATCTTTGGAAAAGCGCATCAAGGAACGGAAGGACTTCATCCGGTGTCTTCTTGTCAGAAGGCTTATGCGCAGTTACAACCAAAGCTTCAACGTTCTTGTATTGCTTGTGAGTCTCCGTGGTGAGAGCGTACACTCTCTTATACGGAAGTACCAATGCTTTCGACATCGTTGACATCCAGGCAGTACCTGTCACGTACGCAGTCTTGGAGAAGTTAATAATAAAGAACTTCGACAGATCTGTTGTGATGACTGCTACCTGAATAACGGAAGAACAATCAGAACCTTCACCTTCTTTCCACACTGCGTGTGGGCATTCCTTACACACATTACCGATGTACCCCATAACCGCGTTAGGGGATGAACAAAGCATTTTCGCTTCAGTCTGATCGGGACTCCAATACTGTCTTGCTTTCCAAGCTCTGATCGGATAAACATCCAGGGGTTGATCCAACACATCTTCCCCAGCAATCATTGCTCCGATAGGAACAGACTTACCGTATTTGGCTCTGTCTGAAGTACCCTGAAGAATTTTCAGGAGATCAGGACGCCACTCAATAGGGTTATCACCGATACCTTCAATGCTAGTACCCATCCTTTCAATCAACGCCACTGCATTGGCTTTTAGGTCCTTGGGTAGCTTCTCTGCTAGTTCTTTAATCTGTTCTAGATTTTTCATTTGTTACATCCTCAATTATTATTTGCCCGGAGTTGATCATATTGTCAAACTCCTGGGTTGTCAACTGCCAAGCACTTAGCTTTACGGGAATTTCCCCATTTCTAAATGCCTCTGCTTCTGCTACAGTAAGTCTAACGAGTCCTGACTTATCCATACTTCTTATACCATGTTATTACGTTTCATTGACTTCTCTTTTGTCCTCAAGAAGGAGAACATCAAATTTCAAGGAATTTGAAAACCCTCCGACTTTCGGTCTGCGTGACATAATTACTTTGTAGATTGCGTCCAACGCATCTGTGTCAGCTTCTGACTGTCCTTCAATGTACAGCCTTGGTCCTTCTTTTTCCTCTACGATTTCTGCCTTGATCATGCAAGCTCCTCATAAACAACTAACTGTTCCATCAACTCTTTTCCTTGTCCTACTAATAAAACATCATAGACAAGTGGATTATACCAGGTTTCATGCTCTTGCAGCAATGATACTAGTCTTTTGGAGTAGTATTCTAAAAGAGACGGGTCTTTCTCCAAGTCTGGTATAGATCTACTTAGAAACCTTTCAACTAACACTACCGAAGGTTGAGTTATAAAAATCTTGAAAATCAAGATATCATTTTCTGCACAGTACGATTCAAGCTGGGTAGCACCATTAGGCTCTACTACCACTACCGTGTTCTTAGTTCTGGCTTTTTCAACTTCCGATTTAAGAATGCCGTAGAACTTGCCATTGTACTCTACTTGTTCAACGACATCAACTTCCGGTGGTGGTTCTTTAAGAAAGAAGTAGTCTACTCCGTCTACCTCCCCCTGCCTAGGTTCCCTGGTCGTAAAAGAAGTTATTCTACTCCATCCCTTACTAGACACAAGGTCTTTTTCAAAAGTGGATTTACCTGCGCAGGTAGGTCCAGTTATGGTTATTAACATATTGACAAACTTTCTACTTTGGTTTATTCTTCAAACACTTAACTTGAGGAGATCATTTTGGATCTAGCTAAATATTACGAAGAAATTTGTAAACAACCCTTTCTTGATAGGGAAACAGAAAGAGCTCTATTTTTGAAGCTGAGAGACAATTCTACCAGCTTAGAAGAAAAAAAGAAAATCCGCGACACACTAATTAACTCCAATCTACGCTTCGTGTTCAAACAAGCCAAAGCTTACTCCAAGAATGATCCTGAATCGTTTGGTGAATTGATAGGGGCCGGAAACGAAGGCCTAATAGTGGGTCTTGAAAAATACGACCCGAACTGTGGCGTTAAATTCCTAACTTACGCTGGGTGGTGGGTAATTCAACGTATCCTTAAAGAAATGTCAAAGATGAGGATTGTGTCACTACCCATCTGGAAACAACAGCTAGCTTCCAGGATTCAAAAGGTAAGAGATGAGAACGAAAGTATAACTTTGGAACAGCTGAAAGCCATGTTTGAAGATGTTCCCCCTAGAGATATAGAAGAACTATACTACACCAAATACCTCACTTACTACATCGAAGATATGTCTGATGACCCAGCTTTCGAAATCAATCCTATTGAGGAAGAAGTTGAAAGAAGGATTGAAAAGGAGGAATTAACCAAACGTGTAATGTCAATGAGTGAGCCTTATCGTTCCGTTATAGTTTTCAGTTTTGGTCTTAGTGATGGAAGTGAACTTACAGACGCCGTTGTAGCTAAAAAATTAAATCTAAAAAGAGACGAATACAAAAGGGTAAAAGAAAGGGCATTGAAAATGCTGAAAGAAATGTACTCGGGGGACCCGCAATAGAGCCCCCCTTGTACACTTGATGGTTGAAGTCACGCTTCTTGGGTCACCTTAGAAAGGCCAGGATCCCCAATTGAAGTCGTGAGTCTTTTTCATCTTGATTCCTCAAATTACTTCTTGCTTCTTTTTGGTTGAGTCATCGTACTTGTAACTTCCCTCCCAGAATTTGGATTCTTAGGCTTTTTGTTGGTTGAGCCAACAGGTCTACCTCTTCCTCTTTTCGGCACTATAACGGTTTGTGCCACTTCAATCTCTGGTTTTTTTTGTTTTCGTACTACTGCCTCGTTAGGTATTACTGGCTTTGCTACCGGAGCGACGATCTTAGATGATCTTCCTCTGCTCGGTGCAGAGTCCGCCCTAGTGCTTGAGACAGGTAACTGTCCGGACAGCTGTCGTGAATTTCCGACAACTCCGCCAGCTCTGCCTCTACCGGACTTTCTTCCGGCCCCGCTACCCAACTCTGCTTCATCACCACATCCACTGGCTCGACAGACATTTGGTAAAACTTTTTCCTGATTTGCTGAAGGCTCTCCGGTAGGTCCATTAACGGAACTCCCATTACTGCCTGTTGGGCTTCTTGCCTCGTCACCCACCCCGGTACACATAACCTTAGTGACTTTGGCTTTTCGGCCTCTTCTGCTTGGTTCAAATTCATACTTCGTTTCCCCATTGACAAATGGTTGAACCTCTTCCACCACACCTTGTGGGCACTCAGTGAGTAGAAGTCTATCCGGCACACTATGTGTCGCGCCGGTATTTACCCCTCCTATCCAAAATGGGTAGTAGGGGGCAAATCCAAAACGAAGGAACCTTCCAACTCCGTCCTTTACGGACAAGAAATAGTACAGTTCCTCTTTGATGTTCTTGCCCAAATAAATTAATGGTACGTCAGTTTTGGTAGCTGACTTAACTCTGTCTGCTTCCTCTGTTGCATGAATAGAGGTGGGGATGTTAGCCACTCCTTTACCTCCTTGAATGTTTTTCCGGAGAGGAACTCAACTTCTTCAGAAGTAAGATCCGCCCATTCCCTAACTGCATCTGGCAACCCCTTTGTCTCTTTCAGGAATACCTGTGGCAGGTACGGATAACCCATCCATTCCCCATTTCCCGTCATGAGACGGTACAGCTCACAGAGAACTCCAAAAGCAGAAAATTCACCGTGGGTTTTCAGAAATTCCGAACCACCTTCCAACCTCCAGTTGCTTTTGAGAGAGCCCTGCCAGGCACTACGAACTACGTTCCTCATTCCATTTATCCTTTCCCAGGTTATGTGGTTATAAACTTCTTATACCAAAAATACGAAGGTATGTTTAACCAGCTGATGGGGCAGGGGCTTTTGGCCATCCTGCCGAAGTCAAGTCTGATAAAATATTGCTTATGACTGGTAAACTTCTATCAGAGTTTGTAGCAGTGTTGCTAGTTTCCTTAGGTAAGTACTTATGTAAAGAAACTGGAAGAACTTCCTTGGCTCTGTTAAGGGTGCTAACTCCTTTTATCAACCCTTCAAGGGACTGTCTAGCCTTTGAAACTTCAGCAAGTTTTGAAGCGTAGGCTATAAGAGCTTCATATAGTGGGCTACCTTCCTTCAGGGTGATGCTTGCGGGAACTGCACCAAAATCCGTAGCCATTCTATTAATTTCGTAGTAATGCAACTTTTTCATCGCCCCATTTAATTTTGGAAGGGGATTGTTGTAGCGATCAATTATTGAGTAATGGTGCATCAAGTATTTCCTAGTTTCAGGATCCTTATACACTTCAAACACTTTCTGTGGGAGAAGCTTTTCAAGCTCTTCCTCTACCGCAGACATTACTGCATCGTGCTCCCCTGATTTCCTTAAATCAGGGATATCATTCATTACTGCTCTTACAAAAGATTCTCTGTGGACTGTAGTGAGTCTCATTATTTATACCTTATGCTATCCTTTAGCCACTTGGGCAGGACCTTTGAATTTCTACTTAAGAACTTAGGAAACCTCTCATCCATAAGCACAGTAACTCCGAAGTCATCCTCACTTCTGTTAATTCTCCCAACCTGTTGCCCGAAGGTAACTAACGCCTGGTGGTTGTACCAGGGGAAGTCATTCTGAACCTTATAGGACATGAACTCGTCAGAAGTGTTACTGTATGGAACCCTAAGTATTACTTGGAACCTCGCTCTATCTTGCTTAAAATCCACTCCTTGATAACAAGTAGGGGATAGAAAGACTCCATTACCACTTGACTTATAGAACTTATCCAACTCGTGAATGAAGTTTTCTGAGGTGTGTGTTTTAATTCTTGGGTTGTTAAGCCAAGCCCTAACCTCGGTGCACGCCTTATAACTGGGGGCATGTATGAGGCCCTTAACATCTTTGAATTTTTCGAGTATTTCATTCAGTATCCTCGTTGTATCTTCTTTATTGTTTTCCCACTCTGTGTGGGAAGTGTTAACTAAATATTCGGACTTGCAGATTATAGGTCTACTAGTCTCTGGGAAAGTAGAAGGGATGCGTATGAAGTAAGCGTCATCCGGGGCAATACCTAAACTCCTGCAGTACACATCTTTGTTGTATATCGTTCCTGACATCAACAAGACTTTGTCTGAGCATGAGAAAATCAAGTTGCCTGCTTCTTTACCAACGCTTAGTGGAACAAACGTGAATGTCGTTGATTTGACGTGATCGTTAACCACGAACTTAGCAATGTAATTGGTAGCCAGGTTAGAAGCTCTCTTTAGAGACTCAATAGCATTGTTGTACTCTTCAGCTCTCTTCGTGGACTTGGGTTGTAATTCAGGAGTTCGAAAATAATCAACCCAATAGTCCAAATCTTGTTTAGCCAGATCAGGCTTTAGCTCTTCAGGTATAAGTTTTGGGACAATGAAGTTGATGGTAGCAAACTCCCTAAGGATGCCTTCCATCTCATGAGCTTCGTCAACGATAAGCACACTTCTCTCATCAAACCTCATCGCAAAATTGTATTGGTAGAGGAAAGAATGAAAGTTATGAACGATGATGTTATTGTCCTCGGCCACTTCAATGGCCATCTTATAGGGGCAGATTCTATCCCTCTCAGTAGTGCACTTTCTTTGAACGTGTTCCTTATCCCTGCAAGGGGAATTAAAACAATCCCTATGCTCTCTGCCTGGTTCTGGTGCCCTCCCACTTTCAACCCATTTGATAACTTGGTCATGGAATGAATGGTCAGAGTCATAGGTGCAGATATAACTTGATCTGCCCTTCATTAGAACTATGTACTTTTTGAAATCCTCATAGTATTGATCCTGAAGGGCCTTTCTTGGCGTTAAAATGTGGGCAGTCTTAAGCCACCTAGCTATTGTTACAGCTATGGCGCTCTTGCCTGAACCCACTGGAGCTTCTAGTACCACATACTTATACTTTGAAGCATAGGCTTTTTCAATCTCCCTAATTACCGCCTCCTGGGATTTTCTAGGAGACGGTAAAGGGAAGTGGGTCATTATGTCGGTCATTTCTCTCCAAATTTCTTCTTAAGACTCTCGAAGAGTTTCTTCTCTTCAGCTTCTTTGGCTTCTCTTGCCTTACGTTCTTTCTCGGCTTTACCTGCAGCGGCCTTTAACCTTCTAGCCTCAGCTTCAGCGGCTCTACGTTCACGAGCAGCGTCTTCTTTTTCCTTTCTTTCTTGGGCAAGTCTTATCCGTTCGAGAGCAATGTTACGATAATCACGCACACACTGTGGAAGTATCGTTTCCAACGGTAGCCGTTCTATAACCAGGATGTTACTCTCTTCTTCCCCTACCTTCAATATTTGGTAGTCCTCTTCGGTTACTGACTCCCAGTCTGTAGGGTTAAGGGTTAGACTTATAGCCCGTTGTAGAAGATTCTCATCTTCTATTTGACAATACAAGTCATCAAGTTTACCCGTGTTAAGGGTTACTACACAAATTTCTCTGGTCATGTTTCAATCCTTTCGTAATCAAAAAGAACCCTAAGGTTCTAAAGTGTGGAAAACCACGGTAACGCCTGCTTCTGCCAAAATCACGAGACCTGTTTCCGAGTCTTCCTTCCATGAAGAATCTTCTCTTTCACGGTAGGTGTGAACAGTTGCGATACCTGACATGGCAATTGCTCTTGCGCATTCCGGGCAGGGGCTTTTAGTTGTAGCCATAGTGGCATTGACTAGTTGTATACCGTGTTTTGCAGCCCTATAAATAACTGACCTTTCTGCATGCTCCGTAAATGCAAACTTGAGCGGAGGGAGAAATCTCTCCTTATGAGGAATTACTCCAAGGGGTAGGTTATTGCAGCTGCAGAGAACTTCATTTATGCCTGTACGAATTGACGCGCCCACCTTCTCTTCAAGGTCATTACTTGCTTTGGCGGCTGAGTGAGCCATAGCCATTAGCACGTCATTACTGATAAAAGGTATCACTACTTAAAGACCTTTCTGATTGCGTTAGTTAGCTTACTCAGCTTCACCTGGTTTCTCATACTACCCAGGAAGCCGCCCCTTTTCAATTTCTTGGCTGGTACTTTAACTTGGTGCCGAACTTCTTTTCTTGCTAGGACCCTTTCCGAAACTTGATGAGGTTCAAAAATTACAACGCTGTTGTCGGTGTTCTTTACCTTTTGAATTGCAAACTCCTTTACTTTCCATTTAAAATCATTGGAGAGGCCAGGACGGTAAAAAACTTTAGTTATGTGAGCGTACTCAGTCATTTAATCTCCGTGCAATAGAGCAGTAGAAAGTCTATCTACCAATCTTCTTATACCAAAAATTATGAACATTCGTGAAGAACTAAAAAATTTGATAAGTAAGGGGCCTTTCAACTACAGGCAGATTACTTTAGTGGATGACATAGGTAAAGTCTTCCTTATGGGTATCAGGTTTGATGGACAGAAAATAGAAATAGACAGCGTTTTCATTACACCTGTCGGGATGGGTGGGTTTGTCGAATTAACGGACGCCCTAAAAGAAACTGGCGTCTACCATCTAGTTATGCTTAAGATAGTAAACGCCAGGCTTGCAGAACACCTCTCCCGTAATGGATGGGAGTTAAAAGCTGGTCCAGGTAATTGGATCAACTTTCATTTACACCTTTAACCACACTTGGAACTACCACAATTAGCACACTTGCGGCACCCTTCCGAGAACACTACGTTTGTGCTTCCGCACTCAGTACATTTCTCTCCAACTGCCTTTTCGCCGTCCTTAATGAAGGTTGACAAGAACTTCTTGATTTGAAACAAGAAACTACCAACAAACACGTTATCGACTGAATCAAGCACTCTTACGATTTCACGAATAAACACACCGTGACGAAGCAACAGAGAAATAACTCTAGCCATCTTGGCATGGTTACTGTCTCTCTTAATCTTCTGCCCAATTTCTTCAATATGCTTCTGAGGAATTCCTTTAACCAGAGCTAGGTCAAGCAATCTCTCAGTTACGTCAAACGTGGTAACGTTAGGCTCATGAACGTTAGTCGTTACAAACAGAGCAAACGGTCTATTGTTTGATTCATTCATAACAACTGTCAAGTACCATTTCTTACCCTCTACCTTAAGAGTCTTAACCATAGCTGGTGCTGACTCCGGTAGCTTCACATCCTCAACGATAATCTCTTCATCCTCTAAAGGCGCAGACTTCTCGTCTTTAGCAGACAGAACAGACATCATAGTTCCAGAACGATAGGTTGTTACGCCCTTTACATACCCACTTCTGTAGGCATCAAGATATATGTTCTTGAATTCTTCAAACGGGTATTCGTTAGGAACGTTAACGGTTTTTGAAATTGCGGAATCAACCCATCTAGCAAAACCTGCCAAATCGTTTAAATGATCGGCTACTTGAAGGTCGTTGGTACATACAGCCCAATCGGCTTCAGGGTCCCATTCATTTCTCTGCTTAAGCCACCAAACACCGTAGTCCTCACAGATTACTTCTTTAGTTAATCCACGGTTTCTATCAATCTTATAAACAGTGCCATCAGTATCAACTCCACGAAGCAGTTCGTCGTCGCCTTCTTTTACCAACTTGAACATTTCAGTTTCTGTGAATTCCCCTTCCCAATATTTGGGCATTAAATTGACCAAGTGATCAGGCGGGGTATTGATAATTACAGTTCTTACATACTCAGGTAAAAAGATTGGCTCACACCCGCCACTTACTACGTTTGCCAAAATACCAGTATTACCCGTAGGTTGAATTGAAAGTAGACTGGAGTTTCTGATCCCGAATTTCTTAAGCTTCTCCAGGTATTCCGCAGGGAGATCCAACAGCTTAATAAAAGCAGCTTCAGCATGCTTCTTCGGGTCACAATAAGAGAACATACCTTTCTCTTCCGCCAGGTCTATAGAGTACATGTAGGCGGTTCTGGCTATGGTGGACATGATTTCTTCTCTTAGGACATTTGCGTCCTCTGATCCGAATCTTGTGTTCATCATATACAGCAGTGAACCCCACCCCATAATACCAACTCCGACTCTTCTCTTGTTACGCATTGAGTCTACGTATTCAGGAAGAGGGGCAGAAGAAACAGTATTAACGTTGTCTAATAGACGTACCAGGACACGTGTTGCATCCTTGAGTTTTTCAAAGTCGAAACCCGTGTCATTTACAAATTGAGTTAAGTTGATACTACCTAGATTGCAGCAACCGCCTGGGGCTAGAACCTGCTCTCCACATGGGTTGGTCGAATGGATTTTCTCCAGGTAATTCAAAGGGTTAAAGTAATTAGCCCTATCCAAAAATAGCACACCTGGATCTGCTCTACTGTATGTAGACTCCATGACGAGGTTCCACATGGTTCGTACAGAAGTATATCCGTGGGTGCTTACCGGATATCCCTTTTTCTTCCAAGCCTGGAGATCACCATCCCACTCAGCTTTATATCTCTCGAAGGTGGTTTGAGGGAATTGCAATTCCCATACATCTAATGCATCTATAGTGTCTCGGAGCTTCTCAGCTTTACCGTCGTTCTCTTCTTTTGACAGTAGTTTTTCAATGTGAGTAATACGATCTAACCTAGTCATGAAGTCGTCAGAGAATCCGACAGACACATTAAACTTGGTTAGTCTTCCTGGAGTTTGCTTTGCAGTAATGAATTCGATTATGTCTGGGTGCCAATCACAAAGTACTGCCATTTGGGCCCCCTTACGGATCTTACCCTTGGCCTTACTATTGTTGGACTCTTTACCAGATCCAGACGTGACTATCTCACTAGACTTGTCAAACATTTCCATGTACTTGACAGCGCCGGGAGTTTCTACCCCTACACCATGGATAAAAGAGCCTCTGGGACGAATGAAGCTGAAGTTCATACCCCAGCCGCCCTCACTTTTCAAAGTCTGTGCCTGGTCTCTAAGGACCTTTAAAATGCCATCTAAGGAATCACAGTCATACTCTGCAGTTTTACCTACAAAGCAGTTAATGAACGTTGTTCCATTCCATTCAGTTCCAGCGTTGGAATAAGTCCTACCGCCAACGGTAATTACGAAGTTATTTAAATAATTAAAGAACCTCTCCTCCCAGTACTTCTTTAATTCCTCGGTTGCTTCCCCTGCTGCCATTGTTTTGGCTACTCTTCTCATGGTATCACTGACGTCTTTGTCATTATGATCCTTGTATGTAGTAGTCCATACTTCTTTTGAAAACTCGTTCGTAAACATCAATCCTCGTCCTTCTTTGTTTTTATTTACAACTGGTAAAACACAATGTGTGTATTGTACTCCCTATTACTTTTTATATCCGTCTTGTATCCTAAAAATTGCTTCTTACGGCTATAGATAAAGGCTTCTATTTCAGACGTAAAGGTACATGAACCGACACGTTTTGTACCGCCGCATGACAATACCAGCATTGATAATTCCTCCGGGGTGAGTAATTATTTTAACAAAAAAAGAAAGCCGAAAGTGTTTGTCGGCCTCCTTTTTTCATTCTCATTCCTCATCGAATGACTCTATGGTGGACTTAACCACCGTCACTGTGGCCCCGAATAGGGCAGTTGCCCCAGCCACCAAGAATAGCATTACTAAGGCACAAATTGCGAGTGTGCCAAGGATGTACCAGATCATAGGAACTCCTTCCTTTCCAGCCAGACCCCCAACATGGAATTGGGAAGCTTTGGAATCCGGTAACAACAATGATAGTGCTCCTTTCCGGCTATCACCTGGGTTTTCCCTGAATATACCACCCAGGTGCCAAGGCTGTCGCACCAATATTTTTCCCCTTGAGTAGGCTCCCCAGGTCCCCCTTTCACTTCACCAATACCTGTGAGTACTTCCTAGGTATTTCCTGCGGGGAGGGATTTACCACCCTGCTGCCGTCCGCGTATTCGACGGCTACAATTCGTTGTTTACTGTGAGAGTAATGCGCCGTAGGCAGGTCCAGATAGCCCTTTATCAGGCCCACCATAAACGCCATAACCAGCCCGACAACGATCACTTGCAAAAACGTTTTCATTCTCTTTCCTTTCCCTGGATTGAAATGTTGGTAGTCACTTGTGGACTACCACTCCTGTGACTTACTATACTTATACCAAAAGGAGTGTACTTTAATTAAAAAAAGCCGGTGGTTACTCCGGCTACCAATCAAACCCCACATGAGAGTACTTCTCACATAGAGCTTGCCCAGCAGCATCCCCTTGAACCCCATACATCAGTATGGAGTCCCCTTTAAGGGATTGCCCTGCCCGGCAGTTGATCGTGATAAAGTCGATTAACTCGCCCTTATCCAAACCAGACTCCTGGCAGTTACCGCAACTTCTGCATGGCTTGTCCATGACCTACTCCTTTCCCAGAGTTAGAAATGACCTCCTACGCGCCGTAGGTTATGGCGGCATTCTGTTTCACTGTCACTTAGAGGGTTTTATTGCCTCTAAGTATTTAATTTGGGTGAGCCCCCACCAACACGTGGATCGACCAAAGAGCCTGAATAAAATCTCCAGGAATTGCTCCACCGACAGCTGGTACATTAAGGGGGCCCTGAGATCCGCTAGATCCGAAGATGCGTAGTTTCACTCTACTATACTTATACCAAACTGGACCCCTATTAATGAATTTCCAGGGCCCGAAATTAAAGGATTAGCGCGTCTACTATCTTCGACCACTGGTAGTCGTTGAAGTGCACCTTTTCTGCCTTAAGCTTCTGAAGGACAAGAGTTGAACGGACTGCTCTATCCGTTAACTCACGTTTGGTGAAAGGTTTGAAATTCTGGGTTTGGTCAGGTCTCCAGTGCAGAATTCCATCGATTACTTTCTCTTCGTAATCTCCGCTGTTCATTTAAAGCCTCCCCATACAACGTGATAGTGTTATAGGATCGGCTTTACCGCATACGGCAAGCTTATCCGGCTTAACAGTACTTTCCCACCTCATGTCACTACTTTCAGACACGAGGACGAGAGGGTTCTCCTGAACAACAACAGCTCTGGCGTAAGCTCCTGATCCACAGCGCAGAACATAGGAGTTGTCAGTGCTTGCTACTATGTCGCCTACCTTCATTTCAAAGCTCCCTTAATGAATTTCTAACCCGAAGAAACTTCTCGTAGTACCCTTCGTTGTAGTTACCCTTTCGGTAGTTCCCTGGGCCTGAGTTGTAAGCCAGTAATGCAGCCCTCTCAGAGCCAAAGAGTTTGAAGTAGGACCTAAGGATTCTAGTCCCTTCATGGATATTAAGTTCTGGGTCACAGACGAGAGCTGGATCCATTTCATGGTACCGTATGTTTACTTGCATGGGCCCAAACGATCCACTTCCATCTGTAGGACATCGTCGGAAACCGGACTCATTACTGACTACTGCCAGAATGTCTATCCTGTTGGGAAAGTCAGTATAAACTTCACTGACCAGGGCTTGTTTTACAACCTCCTTGTCTGCGTTAGGAAACTTAGAAAGTATACCCTTAAACAAGGTTTGATCAATTGCATAGGTAGTCTTAACTACTTCGTTAACTACCGTGGTTTCTACTTCTCGTACCGGTTCAATTACTACTGAAACCAATACAAACATTGAGAAGACTAGCGCAGCTATGTTTAATTTCATGTGTAACCTCCTATAAATGAAAACCCGAGGACTAAGGGGATCAATCCCTAGCCTCGGGCTATGTGACAGGTACGGCTGTGGAGGCAGCTTTCCCAAGTTTGAAGAGTCATGTAGGGTGGCGGTTCCGGAGTTCGCACTTGAAGCCTACTATATTAGTTTAGCCTATATTTTGTTAAATTGCAACATCAGCATCACTCTCTTCTTATACCACAAAGCCCTCTGTTAAGTTAAAATACTATTAGTAAATAATTGAGGTGATTAATGAATACTAGAGTGTGTAAAAGATGTGATAACGAGAAAGACATAACTGAATTTTATAAGCATAAGAAATCACTTGAAGGAAGAAGAAGAGTGTGTATACAGTGTTATACCGAAACCTGTAAAACTTATGAGGCAAGAACTATAGGTGATAGACAGTGTAAGTTATGTGGGGTAACGAAAACTATAACTGATTTTTCTAAAGATCCTGGAAATCCAGAAGGAAGGAAAGTTTGGTGTAAGGAATGTTTAAAGAAGAAAACTACTTACTATAGGAATAAGGATAACCATACGAAAGAAACATATCGCTTAAAGAACCGTGAGGCGTACAAGAAGTATTCGACCGAGAACAGGGGTAAAATTCAAGCTAGATGGGCGTTACGTAAATCCAGAAAACTAAGAGCTGTTCCTAAGTGGGCAGATTTAAATAAGATTAAGGAGGTATACCAGGAGTGTAGAAGGTTGACAGAAGAAACTGGTATTAAATATCATGTGGACCATATAATACCATTGGTTAATCCTATAGTATCCGGCCTTCACGTCCTAGAGAATTTAAGGATTATACCTGCGACAGAAAACTTAAAGAAGAATAATTCATACGAAATCAACTAAAGATAAGGTGCAAGGAGTTGTTTAACTTCTTCAGTTTTCAGCCTTCCGAGGTCTCTACTACCCTTGTTAATGTTAGGCAGGTAAATAGAGATAGGGAGAACTTCGTGGGCCAGTTTACCTAAAGAAGCACCCGCCGGGTCATCATCCGGTACTGCTATGATCCTCCTACCCAAGGCCTTAAACCAAGGAATAAGATGCAGAGGGTTATTACCAAGCACGGCAATAGCAGGTAAGTTGAAGTTATGAATTTGGCAGGCATCAAAGATACCCTCACAAATAAAGAGTAGTCGTGGGTTGTAATGCAGAGTCTCAATCCCCCACACACAAGTATTACCGAATGGAATACACTGGTAGTATTTTCCAATCTCCTTGTCATTGTTTACACTCTTGCTACCCCACGGCCGGTACTGCTGATACCCCACCATTTGACCTGAGAGGTTCCATAATGGGAAAGTAACCACTTCGTTCTCGTCATCGATTGATACACCTGAGTACCTCCTAATGTCAAGATTCCTGCGTTGAAGATGAGCTGGTATGTAGCTGATCACGGTACTCTTTCAAAATGTCGGTTAAGAAGCTTTCCCTTATCTCCATTTTATCTGACAATGCCTGCACAACCCTTTTCTCAATGGAGGAGTTAGAAAGTAAGTGATAGTACTCACACTTGTGTGTTTGCCCAATTCTGTGAATTCTGTCCTGCTGCTGAAGGTAGGTCTCCAGGGAGAATGATAAAGAATAGAAAATCTGCGTGTACACGGACGTATCAACGTCTGGAAGCACTTCTATTCCTTCTTCTTCCAAAGCTTCTGGATTGGAACCTAAAACGGTAATGCCGTAGTTAACTGACTTGGACTGACAAAGCAGAACTCGGAAATTTTGATTCCTGTTGAATTCCTTTACCTTGCCCCCTGTGTCCTTTTCACCACCAGCAATAACCAAAAATGGTATCTTGGCATTGTTCAGGGCTGACTCAATTATCAGCCTTTCTCCATGTAAGTTATACCAAATAATGACCCTACGATTGACAAGCTCCCCAGTAAGCATATTGATGAGTTTATCTGCTTTGGGCTGCTCCGAGAACATGTGTATGTCTCTCTTTACCTTACCTTTCACCTTGGGAGTTTCCCCTGGCAATAGCTCAAGCTCATCAGATGGGCTATTCAAGTACACGAACCCGTTTGAAATCTGCATTAGCTTACACAGAACGGTTAGAGGGTTATCGACCTCCAGAAACTTTCCGCCTATTTCAGTTATGTAATTCTCGGCCAATTCAGTATAGTGACGTCTTTGTTCATCCGACATCAAGACTATTATGTCTTTAAACGTCTTAGAAGGTAGGTCCTTTAACCACTCAGCCTTGGTCATTACTATAGAACAACTATGCAGGATGGACTTTGCTTCTGGTATTTTCCTGTACCCGACTATAAGTTTTATCTTCTCGTTGGTGCTTGGATTGTTTACCAGTTTAGTGACTCCGTATTCTTCCTTGAATTTACTAGAAGAGTACCCTACTAGACTTGGTTCAACGAATCTTACAGGGGCAAAAACGTCGAATGGAGAATTATTGATTAAAGTACCTGACCCTCCAGTTTTACATTTGACTTCTTTACCTATTCTGGTGATTGCTTGAGTCCTGTTTGTACCTGGGTCCTTAATCAAAAACTCATCCAGGTTTATGTAGTCCCAAGGTATAGTTTTTAGGTTCTCTTCCAGAATCACGGCTTTGCTGTAATTAGTAACAATTATATCAGCGGCTATAATTCCAGGTAATTCCTTTTCCCAGTCAGTCGTTTTTATTACGTACACAGATTTGTCTGGTCTGTGCAACAATGCTTCATCCTCCCAAACAAACAACAAAGCTTTAGGAGCTATGATTAAACTCTTAATGAACCCGGCCAAAGCTATGTAGTCCAGAACTATCTTTGTCTTCCCCATGCCTGCTTCCAGGAGAAGACCACCGGATTTCATAGTGTAGATGAATCTTAAAGCAACTAGCTGGTGTTGTAGGGGGGCAGTTAAGAACTTGAATGACTCGGGTAATTCTTTAAGCTTAAAGGTTTTAGTTACGCAGTCATTGACGTATTCATCAGTCTGGATAGAAATACCTTTAGCTTTAAGTCTGGATACCAAGCTTGATACTACGTGAGGCTTTGAGGTTGAGAACTTATCTGATCCTATATCTATCAGACCAGGGAAAGCTCTCAGTAGCTTAACCTCAACTTTTGTAGAAGGCTGATATTTGATCAACCCCGAGTTATATCTTGATATTATCACAAATTCTTATCCCGTAATGGTAGCCTACTGCGTCTCCAAACTCTTGAGGTATATGGTACATCAAATCCGAAACCTCCTCTGGGGACTTGCAGGTTATAAATATAGCGTCGTTCAAAAAGTGACGAATGTACTCTTTAGGCATGGCCTCCCAGAATCTGGTTGGCTTAGCCTGTACGTTAACCTCAGTAATAAGGATGCCACTCTTCTTCTTAAAGTAGGTACACGCCGCCATTTCGGCTATGTCGGAATATCTGAAACCGAATACTCTTGATCTTACGAAATTATCAGTAGCACTCAGTACTTCCTTGATTTTGCTGACACATTTAAAAAATGAGCTTGACTCGAACTTCAGCAGGGGTATAATAAATCTGCTTTGGTAAAAATAAGTCTGGAGAAGGGGCCAATGGTAAAGTATCGGGACTCCCCTATACTCTATAGAGATTCCAGTGCTATCTATCTTCATGTTTAGTTACCTCAGTTAAAATAAGTAAGAAAAGGGATTACGCTATGTCACTAACTGGTTCTCTACCAGATGTACGAAAATTTACTCAAGATGATACCTATCATTATACGGTAGAAAACCGTGTTGCCGATGATTTAGAGGCCAGAGATGAGGCTATTGCTTCCAGGGTGGACTCTATGTCTTCCCATAGCTTACAAGCTCCTATAACAGGGTTTTCCATAGTAATGGGAGACAACGTTAAAAGACTTATTATAGACCCTTTGGGAACTTTGGCAAGTGGTACCGTTGAGCTTCCCGGTTCCCCGTATGATTCATTCGCCGTTACTATTGTAAGCACACAGATCATTACTACGTTAACCTTGAATTCAGACCCAGGCCATACAATTAAAAACCCAGTCACAACTTTGGCGGCTGGAATTAGTGTCACCTATGTATTTTCCTCATCAAACAACACTTGGTATAGAACATGACTACTCCTGCCTTCAATCCTATTTCAACTTTATTTAATTCGGTAAGACTTTACACCCAGTTTGACCCGTATTACTACACCGTGGATAACAGACCACTTAATGATATGTTGAATAACACTTCAACTATGTCTAATGGTGTTGATGCCGCAAGACTTACTACGTTACTAAATTCCCTTAACGCTAATCTACTGGACACGGCGGTAAATGGGGATGGATATAACGTCATGCTCGGGTTAACGCCTTCGTCACCAGCCAGTCTTACTTTGAGAATCGGAGTTGGAGCTTTCTACAAGCCTCTCGCTGTAAACAACTCTATTTCCCAGACTATCCTTAAGAAGGCCATTCTGCAAGAGCCTACGGACATAGTATATACAGCTCCAGGTACTGGAGGACACTCAATTGTTCATACCATTGAATGCAGATACGTTGATATCAGTGCGTCTACCACTAACTCGAACTTTGTGGACTCTGGAAACTCAGTACAGTTCGACACCTGTCTGGATGGTATTCTGGAACTTCAGCTTATCTCAGGTACTTCAGCTGCTACTGGTAGTGAGGCTGTCCCCGCAACAACAAGTGGGTGGACTCCTTTATACAATATTCACGTTGCAAACGGCGCAAGTACGTATTCAAAAATCTACGCACATGAGAATTCCCCTAGACTTTATGTAGGCACAGGACTTAAAAAAGAACTGACATTAACTATCCCTGCTGCTGCGGGAGCTACTTCAGTAACAACGTTATCTCCTATTCCTGCGTTCCAGTTTGCAGAAGGATCAGATCAAAGTGTTGTAGGAGTGTTTACTGTTAGTGGTACGGATCTTAACCCGTTTAAGGATATCATCGCAACCGTGGAATACACAAGCTCAGTCAATACTGGAAACTTTGCTTTCGCAATGAGTTATTGTGTGATCAAGGAAGGTGACACGATGTCTACTGTAAGTTTTACTAGCCCAGTTTCCTATGAGACTCTCACTCCTCCTGGGACAGCTAACTACCTTGTTACTAATACGCTCGCAGCAAAGATCCCTGGACACGTCTTACAAAACGCCAAGATGGTAGCCGTTAAGTTGACAAGACTTAGCAGCACTCAGTCAGGTGTGGACACCTCTACGGGTAACATGCTAGTCACAGGCGCAGTTCTTACACAGGTTTAATAAGAATACCTAAAGAGTTGCACAGAAGGTAAGATCTTCTAAAGGCCGAGAGAATTTCCTTGGCCGTTTCTTCTTTATAGATAGAGGTTACCTTACTACCTATCTCAATAGAGATGGCTACCAGTTCGTCTATAACTCTAGTAGAGACGTTCTTACCTTGTAGTGCCCTATCATTCAATCTAAGGATTTGATCTTCTAGCTGTAGGATGAAGTTTGGTCTTACCAGTGGATGGCTATGAAGATATAGGAATTCGCTAACAGGAGGGTTCTCCCCTGTATCGAAAAAGGCTTTTATGTTTGTGTTATTGAATGTAAAGTCCATAGTATAGTTTAGCTAAAAAAAACAAAAAAGGGAATCCGAAGATCCCCTTTGCCTTGACCCCTTGTCTGGTTACTCGGCGTAGGCCGTAGCAACTGCTGGGGTATTGCTGGAGTAGCGGCCAATGGCGTAGCCGAAAACCCCGCCCGTGAGGAACAGCAGTACCGCTGTCTTCTTAGGGTTGTTGCTTGCCCAGGTTGCTGCACCTCCCAGCATCTCCTTGGCCTTTTCCTTGGCCTTTTCGGTTTTGCCGCTGGAACCGTTTGTGCTGCCTGCGCTGCCGTTGTCGTTGTCGGACATTTTGCTTCCTTCCTTTCCCTGGAATGGTTAGTTTGAGCGGATAGTATGCTCACTATACTTATACCAAACCGGGGTGTAAATATTGAATAAAACGACCCACTTTTTATAGTTCAGGGACATCGGGACAGAGCAGGACAGAGGCTTTGTCCTGTTTTTTTCAAGGTAACTATTTGATTCTATTACATAAACCTTGTCCAGGGACAAAAAGACACGCTTTCGTACACACATCACACAGGGTAGTTTTATACCTCTCCAGGGCCATACGCCCAAAACCCCTTATATAATAATATATTAAATAAATAAATATATATTATATATAGGATATTTGGAGGATAAGCTTTTTCTTTAGAGAGGGCAGTAAAACTACCCTGTGTGATATGTTTACAAAAACGTGTCTTTTTGTCCCTAAGCCTATTTTGTTTAATGTTTTCAATTAGTTATCCTTAGAAAAACAGGACAGAGGCTTTGTCCCTGTCTGTCCCTATGTCCCTAAGCGATTTTTTGAACTATTTGTTGACTCGGTAGTTAGCTTCTACTAAAATAAGGAAAACATCACAGGAACTAGGAATGTCAACTATCGTACCTAACACAGATCCATACTCTCCAGGACAGGCAGCAAGTCCATGGTTTACTGTAGCTAATCAATTCTTACCCAGGAACTTACACGACGTAATTCGCTGGGCTAGATATATTACGATTCAATCTCCTACAACTACTGAGGTTCTTAGGAAGTACTCCACTTATCCAATCACTGACTTCATCATCGATTCTAAGGATGAAAAGATCAAGAAGAGATACAAGGAAGTATTTAAGTCATTCAAGCTAACTCAGAGTCTTCACGATATAGGCTTCGAGTACTTCACCTCAGGAAACGTTTTCCTAAGCATATACTTCCCTATCGTTAGAAGTCTTATTTGCCCATCGTGCAATACTATATACAACGTCAAAAAGATAGATAAGCACATTACTTTTAAGAATTGGAAGTTTCATGGCACTTGTCCACATTGCGGAACTAAAACTGACTTTCAAGTAAAGGATGCTAAATCTACTGCCGTAGAGGATATGAACCTCATCAAGTGGAATCCTTTAAACATAGCTGTAAACCATAACCCAATTACTGGCGAGTACGAGTACTATTACAAAATACCAAATGACATTAAGAGAAGAATTCAAACCGGTGACTCATTGTTTGTAAATTCGTTACCTATGGAGTTCATTGAGGCAGTAAAAAACAACCAAGACTTTAAGTTTGATAGTCATAACTTGTTCCACTTAAAGAACCTATCTACTGGTGCCATGGTTGAAGGAGTAGCCGTCCCTCCTCTGCTGTCTTTGTTTGGACTGGTCTTTTACCAAGCTACTTTACGTAAAGCAAACGAAGCTGTAGCCAATGAACATCTAAACCCTTTGAGAGTGGTATTCCCACAGCCTCAAACTTCCAATTCTGACCCTGTAGTGGCTATGAGTATGAGAAGTTTCGTGTCTAACATGGAATTAGCTATCCAGAAGCATAAAAAGGATAAGGGATACTTTCTAATAGCTCCAGGACCAGTTGGCTACCAAGCCGTTGGTGGTGAAGGAAAGAACTTACTGGTTTCTCAAGAAATTCAGCAAGCCGAAGAAGCTATTCTTTTATCTCTAGGCGTAAGTAGAGAACTGCTCAGTGGAATGACTAATTGGACCAGCTCAACTGTAGGTTTAAGAATGCTGGAGAATACCCTTAAGAGTTATGTTACGCAGCTTGAGAGTGTCATTAACTGGGTTATGTCAAAGGTCGCCGTGTACCTCGGTATCGAGGTATGCGAAGTTACCATGGAGCCCTTTAAGCTTCTAGATGACGAAGTGTTTAAGCAAGGTATTATGAATCTGGCAACAGCTGATAAAGCGTCCATGACTACCTTGTATGAGTCCTTTGGTTTAGATTATGTAGAAGAGCTGGAGAAGAAAAAAGAAGAGAAAATTCTTGAAGCTAGAAATAGCATTGAAACTAACTTCGAAGTAGAACAGACTCAAATACTGGCCGGTAAAGACGTCAACACCAAAATCAGTGATACTGGCGGTGACTATAAGAAGATTCTTGATGAGGCTCAGCAGTATGCTGAACACTTATACGCTGCAGATGAGGGTGCTAGAAGAAGTACTCTCCATACTTTGAAGATGAACAGTTACCCGCTGTATTTGATGGTGGCTAAACTTTTGGAAGAATACAAGTCTGGCTCGCAGCATGAAGCTGAGATAGCAAACCAAACTGAACAGATTGGCCAAGGCAATCAGGAAGCACAAGCAAAGGGAGCTGATGCGCATAAGCAGGAAGCTCAAGAACAAGAACAGAATCCCCAGGAAACAGCGTAATGATGAACATTGAACAATTTACTGGCGGGGAAAATTCCCTGCCTGGAATGATATCCGATTCCAAAAACAATGGAGTTATAACTTCCGAGAAATACACGGTTAAATGCTACCTAGCTAACCTAACGGATCTTACTCAACTATTAGAGCTGGAGAGAATTCTTACAAAAAGCTTGGATGGTAAAGATATAGTTGTTATTGATAAGGATAAGTATTCCTTTCAGGATCGCTACTATGTTGTTGTAACCTATCTGGAAAAGAGAAATGCCAACTAGTCTATCTTCTGTTACTCCAATTTATTCATCTCAAATAGAGATTAACAAACAAGCTGACCAATCCTTAATGGATGGAATAGCTAGTCAGTTCCCGGTTGAGAACAATAAATACATGATTACGGTATCTAATATCAGACCTGTAAGAAAAGAGTATTCTCTTGAAGATCAGAAGACAGCTATTCTCCAATCCAAGTCACTTACCTACCCTATTAAGGGTGATCTGCAGTTAACGGATAAAGTTACTGGTAAAGTGGTTGACACTGAAAAAGACTTTACCCTTATGGATAGCTTTTATATGACGGGTAAGCACACCCTTATCTATAATGGTAATAACTACACGGTATCAAACCAGTTACAACTTAGACCAGGTGCCTATACTAGAACCAAGGACTCTACTGGTGAGATTGAAACCCATTTCAACACTGGTACTGGAAGAAGCTTTACTATTTCCCTGGATCCTAAAACTACTCTATTCAAAATTAACGTAGCCTCTTCTTCCATACCGCTAGCCCCACTTATAACACACGTCTTTGGAGTAAATCCGGCGACAATGGATAAGTATGTCCCTAGACAAGTATGGGAAGCCAATATCCTGGCATCACAGGGTAAAGAGCAGAAGCTGATTAGTTCTATGTATCAAAGACTGGTGTCTACTGCAAAACAGCTTCCAGGTGCCGATACACAGCAGATGATACAGCAACTCCAGGAATCAATTGGAAGCTCGGAATTATCCGAGCACACAACTAAGGCTACACTTGGTAAATCCTTTAAGACTATCACGCCCGAGGCACTGCTGATTTCGTTAAAGAACATTGTCGGCGTGTATAAGAATGAACAACCAGAGGATAAGAGAGACTCCTTACAATTTAAGAGGGTACAGAACCTGCCTGACTTCCTTAGGACCAGATTTGAAAAGAACCACGAATCAGTAACAGCTATTAAAAGAAAGCTTAAGTTTAACCTTGAGAGAATTGATCCAAAGAATCCAAAGATTAGACAGGCCGTTCCAGCCAAACCCTTTAGTAAAGTATACACCTCCTACATCGTCAATTCCCCTTTAGTAGCCACACCTACTGAAACGAATCCTATAGAGTCGCTTGAGAACGTGGCTAAGGTAACAGTTCTAGGTGAAGACGAAGGTGGTATTAGCAGCGAAAGAGCTGTGCCTATGTCAGCTAGAAACATAGATCCTAGCCACTTAGGTATCCTAGATCCTTCACGTACTCCTGAATCATCACACGCTGGTATTGACCAACGTTTCACTATTTCAGCCAGAAGAGACAAGGAAGGTAATCTATATTCTAAGGTTACTGACAAGAAGGGTAAAGAAATAGCCCTGTCGGTTTCTTCTCTTATGAACAGTGTGGTTGGATTCCCGCATCAGGAAGGCAAGAAAATTGTCCAAGCACAGGACCACGGCGTCATGAGAGAGGTACCTGTAGAAAAAGTGGATTACTGGATCACTGATGGCTCTGATATATATACGGTTACTACTAACCTAGTACCCTTCCTCAACTCAAATCACCCTGGCCGTTTGACTATGGCAGGCAAGGCCATACCTCAAGCACTTAGTTTGGTGAATAGAGAAAAGCCTCTTGTGCAGACTGTGGATAAAAGAGGGGTTCCTTTTGTAAGCACATTAGCAAAAATGATATCGGAGAAATCAGTTTCTCCAGTCAATGGCGTTGTTACTAAAGTAACAGAAGCAGCTATTCACATTAAAGGTGAAGATGGAGAAACGCATAAAATTACTAAAACCGTAAACCTGCCTTATAACATGAAGGGGTTTATGGATGATGAAGCATCTCTAGTTAAGGAAGGTGACAAAGTAACCAAGCACCAGGTTCTTTTTGAAAATAACTATACCAAAGACGGGGATCTGGCTTTAGGTAGAAACTTATCTGTGGCGTATCTGCCGTGGAAGGGTTATAACATGGAAGACGCCATCGTTATAAGACACGGTGCAGCAAAAGATATGTCTTCCCATCATGCATTCAAATTCAACTATGAGGTAACTCCGGATAGTCTGTTAAAGAAATCGTTAGTACCGAAGTATTTCCCAGGGAGACTAACTAAGGTTCAACTTGACAAACTGGATGATAAAGGGTTCGCTAAGGTAGGGTCTGAACTCTCGTTAGGAGACCCTATTTACGCCGTTCTTGAGAAGAGAGAACCTACGGCTGAGGATAAGCTTTTAGGTAGACTACACAAGTCTCTGGTGAACCCATATAGGTTAGTAGTCGAGTATTGGGGGGAAGAACTACCTGGAAAAGTGGTTGATGCCCATACGGACGGCAAGTACGTTAGACTACTAATGAGAGGCGTTAAAGAACTAGGTCTAGGAGATAAACTTACCGGACTGCACGGTAATAAGGGGGTTGTTTCCCTGATAGTTCCAGACCATGAAATGCCTTATGATAAGGATACTGGAAAACCCGTCGACCTAATTCTTAACCCTGCTTCTGTTACTTCTCGTATTAACCTTGGCCAGTTAATGGAAAGTGTTGCTGGTAAAATTGCTGATAAGACCGGTAAACCGTACATGGTTAAAAACTTTGGAACGGGTAACAACATCGAGACACTAAAGACTGAGCTTAAAAAGCATGATTTATCTGACACGGCTACATTGATTAATCCAGTAGACAAGAATCAATACGATAGTGTGCTTACCGGGAAACAGTACATTCTTAAGCTGTTCAAGACTACTGAACAAAACTACTCGGCTAGAAACGTAGGTGGTTACGATAATATCATGCAGCCTACTAAAGGCGGGGAGGAAGGCTCTAAAGGCGTTGGCCCTATGGAGTTCCTAGGATTACTTGGTTCTAACGCTAGAAAGAACTTGAGAGAGATAGGGACAATCAAGTCAGAAGAGAATTCTGAGTTCTGGTCTAAGTTCATGCTGGGCCAACCATTACCAAAACCAAAGATGACTTTTGCAACTCAAAAATTCATTGATTACCTTCATGGAGCTGGAGTAAAAGTAAACACGGTAAGTGGGCAACTTGTGGCTAGACCTTTAACTAACCATGACATACTTTCCATGTCTGAAGGCAAGCTAAAAGAACCATTAATGTTAAACTCTAAGAATCTGGAACCTGAACCTGGTGGACTATTTGATCAGTCCTTAACCGGAGGTATTAAGGGACAGAAATGGAGTCATTACAAATTAGCGGAGCCAATCGTTAATCCGATAGGGGAAAAGCCTGTGAAGAGCCTCCTAGGGTTATCTACGAAGGAATTTGAAGCTATCACTAGCGGTAAGTACGGGGTTAAGAAAATAGACACTTCACATTTCCAGCTAGTGGATATGGAAACGAAAAAGAAAGTAAGGGACATTAAGCTATGAACAAGTACTTAGAAAAAATAGCTAACTCTGTTAGTTACCATCCAAACATCAAGGCTGGATTAATTGGAGCTGCAATTGGCGGGGCAGCGGGGTATCTGCCTAAAACTAAGTATGAAGACGGTAAAGTAAAAAAGCGCACTATGAAAGAGAGAGTAATAGACGGTACTTTATTAGGCGCAGTTGGAGGGGGATACGGGGCATTTTCTTTTGGTAGATTTAAAGTAAACGGCCGTAATTCTTCAAGCTACGATAATTTTAAAAGGGGGCAGTCATACTCAAAAGCAAGAACTGTTCATGATATACATTCTGATCTACAATTTCCTAATGGTGGTTTTAAAACCAAAATGGAAGCTACCAAGCATTACAAAAAGATGGCTATGAAACATCATCCAGACAGGCCAGGCGGATCAGATGAGGTAATGAAGAAAATAAACGCAGCCTGGGATGACTATAAAAAGCATCCAGATGGATTCCAAAAGTTAGCATCATCTAATAACCTGATTCTTAATAAAGCTCTATGGAAAATATAAAAGTCGGAGGGCATGCCTTTCACGAAATGTTAAGTGATATTGACGTAGAGGCTGAAATTGGAAAGCTTAATTTACAAATTCCTAAAGCTACGTCTGTCTCGAAGAAGGATACCTTAATCAAAAGATTAAAGTATCTGAAAGGATTGAAGACGACTGAAATGAAGCCGGAAGATGCACTCGTCCTTAATCATATGCCAGTCCTTCCCCCAAGAATGAGACCCGTAACAACTATGTCAGGAAACAGGCTTGAGTTCTCTGATGTGAATCTCCTATATAGAGACCACATGTTGGTAAATAACTCCCTGCATGAACTAAGAGACTTGCTTCCACCAGAAGGTCTCCAGGCTGAGAGAAGAGATCTCTATAATGGTGCTAAGGCTATTATGGGCTTCGGAGAACCAATCAGCCCCTCGTCAAAAGGTAGAGGGTTAAAAGGTATAGCTCTACAAATAGCAGGTTCAGGTGGACCAAAGAAGGGATTCTTCCAGAATAAAGTTCTAGGCAAGAAACAGGACTTCTCCGGTAGAGCCACCATCACTAATGACCCAATGCTCGGGTTGAACGAGATTGGTGTTCCTAAGGATATGCTTTGGTCTATGTATAAGATGCACATCATCAGAGACTTGGTTCAAAAGGGGTATTCTTACATAGACGCAGAGAAGGCTCATGAAACCAGGAATGATGCTGCAAGCGCTAGTTTTAGAAAGATGACTGAGCATATACCGGTTATACTTAACAGAGCCCCAACACTTATGCGCTCCAACATAACAGCGTTTATGCCTAAGCCTATCGACGGAAAAACTGTAACGTATAATCCGTTGAACCTAAAACTGATTTCTGGAGACTTTGACGGAGACGCCGTTTCTATGTTCCTTCCAGTCACTCCGGAAGCAATTGCAGAAGCTAAGGAAAAGATCCTTCCTCAATCACAACTGTATGATTATAGAAAAGGTATGGGTATATCCATGGTACAGCCAGACCATGAGGCGGTGATGGGTGCAGTGCACTTATCTGAACCTGACATGACACAGAAAGTGGTTGAGTTCAAAACAGAGAAAGACGCCCTTGCAGCTTTGAAGGCTGGTAAAATAAAAGACAACACCCCTATTAGGATTACAGGTAAATGACTACAAAAGATAATCACGACGGAGTGATTTCAGCAGGCTCTCTTCTGATCAAGGAACAACTACCTTCGTCCGTACAGGCGCACTATGATCTTTCGTCAAGGTTGGATAAAAGAGGTATAGGGACTCTCGTTTCAAAAATAATCAAGCACTCAAAGGATGAATCGGAGCATGAGTCTATAAATAGGCTTGGAAAACTGTTTTTCCAAAAAGCTACTGACCTTGGAATATCGATTCCACTATCTGACTTCCATAATGATAGTGCGGATAGGGCCGCTCTTCTTTCTGAGTTTGAAACCAAGGTCCATCAAATAATTAACAGCAAAAAGCATGAACTTGAAAAAGATAGAAAGATGGAAGAACTGGCTATCGAGTACAGACCTAAAATTGAAAAGCAAAATCTGGATTATCTTTTAAGCAAAGGTTCCAACGCAGCAAGAATGACCCAAACTGGAGCTAGAGGAAACACCTCTCAGTTGATGCAAGCTTCAGCGGGAAACTTGCTAGCTGTTGATTCATCTGGAAAGCCAGTCCCTGTTCCAGTAAAGAGTTCATTCGCTGAAGGTATGACTCCTGCAGAACACTTAGCCATGAGCTACTCAGCTAGAGGTAATACAGTTCTAACACAGTTGTCAACTGCGCTACCGGGAGCACTATTCAAGAAGCTTACACCAAACATCTTCCACGAAGTTATCACGGAAACTGATTGTGGCACGCATAATGGTATCTTTGTAAAGGGATCCGACAAACTGTCTGTTCTAGGTAGGTATCTGGCTGATACGAATAGACTCGTAACTGACGACGTATACAACTCCGTCAAGGGAATGGAGCAAGTAAAAATCAGGTCTTCTCTTACCTGTGAATCTCCTAAAGGCATCTGTGCTCATTGCTACGGCCTACTGGCTAACGGTAAGAAACCTGAAATAGGATTCAACGTAGGAGTTGTTGCTAGTCAATCCGTGTCTGAAGTTCTAACCCAGGCTATGCTGTCAACAAAGCACACCGGTGGTATTGCGGGAAGAAAACGTAATGCATACGAGACTGTTAACAACCTACTGTCTAACCCTGAGAACTTCCAAGACCCAGCTACCATTTCCCAGCTCAACGGAAAGGTAAGTAAGGTTCACAAGACCAGTCTTAATGACCACGTAATAACTATTGATGGTATAGAACACTTCGTACCTAACATACAGGATTTACATGTCAAGGTTGGTGATCAGGTTAAAGCCGGCCATAAGCTTTCCACTGGAACTATTAATCCTAGAGAATTAACTACGTTGCTGGGTATTGGAGACGGAAGAAAGTACTTTTCTGATGCGTTAAGAAGTGAGTATGGTGGTGGTTTGGATCCAAGACACTTCGAACTGATTTCGAAGAACATGATTAAGTACGTGAGAATAGATCACCCTGGTGACTCTGATTTAGGTCATGGAGAAATTGTAGATGTAAACGTCCTTGAGCCAATACTTCGTCAAGATGAAAAGAAAGTAACCCTATCGAATGCAACGGGAAAGACTCTTTCCAGAAAAGCACTAGAGTTAACCCCAGGCACACAATTGACACAGAACCATGTGGATTACTTGGCCAGCCATGGGGTTAAGGATGTACATACAACTCAAGCCGGGATAAAGATAACTCCGCTAGTTCCAGGGCTTCAGACTTCCAAGTTGCTAGATCCTAACTGGATCAGTAAGCTGTCGTTTAACCATCTAAGAGACACTCTTCAAAACGCTGCTGTATTTGGTCATAAGGCAGACATCCATTCTACAGACCCGATAGCTCCGTATGTTATGGGTACTGAGTTTGGAGAAGGAGAAAAAGGTAAGTATTAATGACAGCTAAAAAAATAGTCGCCGGTTCTACCAATGCTGCTTTCAGACAGCAGAAGGTAGCTATTTGTAGAGAAATAATAGACAGAGTAATCGGTGAGTATTTCAAAGATACCCTTGGACAGATATCAGGGCTTGCGGATACTTACATAAGACTTCTCTCCAAAGAGTCTTCTCTAAACGAAGTAAAAACAGCAGTCCCTAATTACAGCGATGGTTGGTGGACGAGGCATCTCGCAGCATCCCCTTCTGTTAGAAAGGCGTATGCAGCAATGACTTCAATTAGAGGCAATGCTATGGATCCTTTTATTAAAGAGGTCTGCGCTCCACATGGAGTAGGACAGGTAATGGGTTACCACATGGTAAGAGACCTGGTAACTTCAGATAGAAAAACTTACGTAGAAATTTACAAAGGTAGAAACGTATTTGAATTGGTGATGAAGAAGAATGGTGGCACATTTCTCGTTAACGCAAATGCCGCAGCGGGAAGTATCAACAATAATTTCTCAGGCACTGATGCTTTGGAAAACGGAATAAGAGCTTCACTTGCTGTTTTCGCTTCCAAGTACGAAAAGACTAGAAGCGTCAATGGAGCTATAATGTCTTACTTCGGAGCTAAAGCCAGTAATCCCAACGCTAGAGACGCTAACGGTACAACGGGTACTCAGTATGTAGCAGACATTACTGGTGGAACCGGGTCTTTAGCAGTAGCTCAACCAAATGCCAAGAACAATTTAACACTAGCTAAAAACGTAGATACGAGCCCGGAAACAAATAGTAATAAGGCAGCAAAACCACAATGGTCGTGCACTACCTAAAAAATCGTGTTAAAATAAAAGCATAACGAATCGTTTACTTTAAGGGATTTAACCAACATGGATTTCTACGACATCGCTCTAGCCAAGTTCCTGCAGTCCTTCCCGGAACTGAGTAACTATATAGTTACTTTTCAGGACCTGACTCAACAATTGTCTAACTCTGAAGAATCCGAGGTAAGTGTAGGTGCCTTTATTATTAAGGCAGGAACCGCTTTCTTCTACATTCCAGTGATAGCAAAGGGAGCCAATCTATATCCTATTGATTCCATGTTCTCTGTGGAGAAAGAGAAGTTTCTTCCACTAACTCCTAAAACAGTTGTAACGATCATCAATTCTCAATCTTTCACTCTGGGCGACCAGACAAAGATTCCTGCTAACGTGCCAAGGAACCCATCCGTATATGACCTGGTTAATCCTCCCCGTACTGGCAAATACGTTTATGCTTCTGCCAGCCGTCTTACTGAATTCTTATCTGTTATCCCCGACGATATCAAGAAGTACGTCAAAGAAAGAATCGTTGACAACAAGAAGCTCTACCAAGGAATGAATGATATGTTTGGACTGAAGGAGATTCTAGATCCTTTATCCAAGCTTAACCCAGCTCCTACTACAGCTGCCCCGGCTATTACTCAACACACTCAACCTGTTAAAGTTATCACAGAAGGCCACGGCTTGAGTGAGGACGAAATTCGTCAGGTGCTTTCTGCTGGGTATGCCATTAGAGGTACTTCGGAAACCAATAGAATTGCTATTACCGCAGAAGACTCAAACAGAATCTCTAAAATGAGTCAGGCCGGTCTACTTGAAAGTAACAGAGAATACACTCTCGTTCTTTCTGATGGCTCTACTAAGGAAGGTTTCGTACCTAAACTCAATAGTGCTGCTATCTCTGGATTCAAGAGAGCTTACGACTCCTACGACTCTTATGGTTCGCCAGGAGTTATGCCTGAAAGTAATGGAGGCTTGAATTTCACCATTTACGAAGACGGCAACTTCTCGAAGATTGATAACGCCGTAGTTCAAGGCTCTGCCAAAGAACCTTCAAACGTACTTACTACCTTATTCAACTACCGTCCACCAGTAATGCTTAAGAATCTGGAGGGAAGAGAGACATTCGCCCTTCTGACTCCAGAGATGGAATTAGTCGGTGTTTTTAGTTCTCATCTACCACCTAGCAGAACTGGGGAAGGTGTCGTAGTTAAGAGCATTACTGACCTACTTAATGGCCGCAAGGTAAATCTCTTCGGATACCACAATTTGCATACCTACACTAGAGACGGTTCTGAACTATACGTGCCATATGATGTATTAGTGGTCCTTCTGTCTAAGGATATATCCTATGACCTAGAGATCAACGTCAATGCCGCTTCCAAGAAAAGAAGCATGGCAGAACTGATTACTCTAGGCAATGCCATGAGTATTGGTTACGATGGAGTTGAGTTCTCGATCAATGGTAGCCCAATTGGGGGAGAGCCTAAGCTTGTTGAAATCCTGGTATCTAAGGAGGGTATTGATCCTTCAGCCGCTACTTCTTTCATTAAACAGGCTAAAGAGAGAAAGAGTCTTAAGATCTATCTTTCAAAGAAAGCCGACTTTGCTCCTGGTGAAATTCCTCAGTTTGGCGAAGTAGCTCCACAGGCAAATCCTAATGATCAATTAGTTCAAGGTAGCAGAGACAAACAACTGCAGAACCTGGAACCTAATTTGGAACAATCTATGGCTATTGGTGACCCCCAAACTACAGAGGCTACAGTGCTAGCAGAATTACTGCAAGCCCCTGATATGTATCAGTACATAGAAGAATACACGCCAGACATCGAAGAGGCTTTAGACAAACTCGGAAGAATTCTATTTCTATTACGTATTAACCTGGATAAGTTCGGGCAGGGAAGTAACCCAAGTGAAGTGTTCTCATTTATTTCTCAGTTAAGAAATGTGTACAGAATGCTAGGGGACAACTTCATCAAGCTACAACAACTATTGGCTAATTCGAATGTTAGTACGGAAACTTAATGAAAAGGATTATTTAATACGTGGTAAGAAAACCGGAATCGATCCATTAGTAGACAGGATTATTGCGGATGTCGAAGGTACGTCTGAAGAAGCTAAGTTTTTTAAAAAGGGTGAGGAACTAAGAACCTCCAAATTACGTAGAAGCTACATAGAGTCTTGTATACTGGCTAGTAACGACTACGTTAAGATAGGAGAGTTACTTGAACTTGATCCCAAGTTTGTAGAGTTTTACGAAAGCGTTTTTTATAACGTTTCCGGACTAGACAGACTTGAAAGACTGGAACTGCTAGAAGACGAAGAAGACACGTTAAAGTTGTGGGCTGTTTCTCAAGGTCTTGATTTCATAGCCTGGAGACTAGGTAGAAAAGTTGAGTTGTCACCAGTTGAAGGACTGAAAGACTTATTTAGTACTTGTGTTTACAAATCAAAAGAGGCTATGTTCAACAAGAACTCCTCTGATGCTTCTAAAGAAGCCGCTAAGTGGACCAAGCTGGCAATGGATATAGGCAGACTACTTAAGATGTGGATTGTGGACACCGCAGCAGCTAAGAAAGATCTTGAGATTGCTCTGGAAAAGGTTGTACCTAACTTCGGGAATCTCGATGAGTTAGACTTAGAGTTAGATCTGGCAACAGGTGAATTTGAGAGATTTGTAGACGAAGAGGAGGATAAGGATTAATTATGTCATTTGACGCAGAAACAATTAGAACCTACGCAGTTCAGGCTGTTACAGACTTCGTTTCAAACGGAGTTTCCCTAAGCCAGGGTATTGCCAAGATTGCTAGTGCCCAGGAGTTAAATCCTGAACAAATCAAAAGAGTAGTTGAGGCTAGTAATACTGTTGCTCACCTTAAACTTCTTTCATCTAACCAGGATAGAACCTTTGAGTTCCCTGTTGCTAAGTATGAAACAGTTCTAGGCCACATGGTTCAGCCTACTACAACTCCTGACTCAACTGCTAATGAACCTGTTAGTGAAGCTTACGGCTCTACTAAAGGTACTAACGAATTTACAAAATACTCTATGGACCAGTCCCAGCTTGAGACATACCTAGCTAAAGGGATTATTGCAACCAAGGCTGAAATAGAAAAGATTGCTTACGATAAGCAAGCTGTTCTTCTACGCATGGAAGACTCCATCAAGAAACTTACCGTTTCTGGTAACCCCTTAGAGAAACTAGCGGAAGTGGCTAGTGAAAGACAGTTTGAAATTCTATCCCCATACTTCTGCATGGAAAAGACAGCTTCTGAACTAAACACTAAACTAGTGTTTGTTGACAAGGATCTTGACGAAGCCAGAAACCTGGTAGGTCTGGTTAAAGAGGCCGAGGAACTGGTTAAGACAGAGATGGAAAAACAGGCTTTTGTTGGAGCAGCTCTAGGCGCTGTAGGGAGAGCAGCAGGAACAGCAGTTAGAATTCCGACTACGTACGCTGCCAAAAAAATAGCTGGAGTAGCAGGGGCAACTGGAGCTGTAGTAGCAGCAAAAATGACTGGGAAACCGCTTACACCAGTTAATACTTCAAGATGGGCTGGAATTAAATCTAAAACAAACGCCGCTATGAACGTGGTCGGTGGAGCTTTAACTGAACACACTAACGGAAGTGTGTGGGAACAACTTCAAAGGTAAAATTATGAACGAATTAGAACAACTTACAAAACGCGCTTCCGAAATTCTCGGATCTGAAGAAGCTGGTAAAGCCTTCGTTGACGGATTCTTGAAGGAGGCCGGAATGGGATTTTCCCAGACTTTTGATGCGCTTGGTAAAGTCACACAGACAGTGGTTAATAACCCGGCGTCTTCATCGTTTGCAGGTCTCGTCGGTGAAGGCGCGGCTAAAGCTATAGGCGGAGCAGCCATTGGACTAGCGTCTGGAGCTGTTGTTGCAGGGGTAGGTGCTCTTATTAACCAGTCCCAAAAAGCAAAGCTTCATGTCAAGTTTCAAACAGCTTTAGCACAAGTTAAAGCAGGTAATAAGATCGTTAAAGCAGCTCCGTCAGCAAGAGTTGACGCTTATGCTAATACTGTGTTTAATTTTGCCCCCCATGTAGCAACTGACCCTAACCTATTAGGTTCGATTCTGGCTAACGTTATTCAAGGGGAAAGTATTGACCCGATGACTATAAAGATGCTGACCGAGCTAGAAGGTAGATATAAGGATAATAATAGCTTTCATTACCCTTCACTGTAATCAACTATTAAACAGAAACTGAAGAATGTTAAAACTTATTGAGTTCGGCCCATACTTCTCAGATATAGAGCCATCCATTAATCTAATTCAGATAGATGGGGATGGTTCACATCTTGTTAAAAAAGCTGCCGATCAAAGAATTAACGATTACGTAGAAAATCTGCAACCAAGACCGGGTAAGTTCTATCTACACATTCTGGCCATGGGGGCGGGTGAGTACTATGGAGCCAATAGAAACGCCGATTTCTTTCCAGAAGATAACTTGAAGCTGTACTACAAGACTTTCGAAGATACCGGTCATATATTTAGAAACCATATAAACAAAGACCCAGCTAGGTCTATCGGCAAAGTTATTTATGCTATCTATAATGAAAGAATGCATAGAGTAGAGCTTATTGCAGAGGTAGATGAAAAACTCGGTAAAGATATATATGATAGAATTGCTGATGGTGATTATCCTGCTACTTCTATGGCGTGTAAAACACCTTACGATAAATGCAGCATATGCGGTAATGAAGCATCCAGCAGACAAGCATATTGTTCACACTTAAGAAATGAGCTTGGTAAAACGTATCCTGATGGTAGAAAGGTTATGGCACTTAACGTAGCTCCATTACGTTTCTTTGACCAGTCTATAGTAGTTAAACCTGCAGATGTTACTAGTGGAGTTTTACAGAAGGTAGCATTTGATAGTCTGTCAACTGTTGGTTCCGCTGAACTAGCAGAAGAAGAGGGGTTAGCAGAGAAGACGGCCCATCTTAAGAAGTTCTCTGAACTCATCAAAGAAATAACCGATGGTCAGGTGGTAAAAGCCTCTCCTGAACTAGATAAGATTATTGCTAATACTCAGGATCCCCCACTTGAATTGATCAAGTCACTTGCCCACGTTCCTTTGAAGCAAATACTCTCTGGGTTTATATCCTTAGGTATTTCTCCATCTACTAGATTCCTGGCAGAACTAATAGCTGTTCAGCATTATGGAGTAGAAGCAGAGGGCTTCGGAGAGCTGGCTGATTTAACTATCAAGTCTACGGGTATACAAGATTTCAAAATTCCAGAAGAAACTCCTATGGAATACGAAGAGCCGCACCCGTTTGTTGTTAAGGCTCTAGCTCCATTTGTAAAAACGTCTTCTTACAATCTTGAAGAAGTAGAGAAAAGAGCTGGTCTAGGTTATAATAGATTCGGTTGGGAACCACAGGAAAAGACTAGGGTTTTCCCCAATCTTGAATCCCAGGAAACTTCCCTTTTACCAGCTATGTCTCATGAACAAGAACACTCTTTATTCAAGTCTTTGTTAGGCGTAGGAGTGTCAGCGATTCTAGCAAAATGGTTTATAACGAAAGAAATTGAAAAACAATTAGATAGTCGTGCTAAAATAGTAATTGTAAAGAGAGCAATGTACAACGACTTACATCAAGTCGATGTAACAGCGGCACCTCCTCCTAACCATCAGAGGCTAGCACTTACCCTGATTAGCAAGGCGTTAGGAAGAATGCACAACTCTGCTGCAAGGACTGGACAATTTGTAATTAGGGTAGTAAAATTAGGTAACAGAACAACAAGTACTGCTCCGGGTCAAGCCCATCAGTAACTATAGATTATAGGACAAGGTTATGCCAAATTTAAATGAAATTCTAAGTATGCTGGAAGATTCAGTTACCTCCGGCATTGAGAAAACAGCTAGTGAAAAAGAAGATAAGGCGGAAGTTCCAGCCGGGTCGGAAGCATTCACTAAAACTGCTTCTGCGATTAAGGAAGCAGAAGAATTAGGAGCCAAAGTTGCAGCTCAACTTCTGAAACAAGCCGAAGACGAAAAGAAAGAAGAGTCTAAGGACGAGAAGAAAGAAGAAGAGAAAGACGAAGGCAAAGAAGAATCTAAGGATGAAGAATCCGAAGACAAAGAAGAAAAATCTGATAAGGAAGAAGAAATGGACAAGAAAGCTAGTTTAGTTGACATCATCTCTGCAATGCTAGAGAAGTCAGCTTTTGAAGGTGATGCAAACACACAAAACGGAGTACCTGCTGGTGTTGTTCCTAACAAGATCCAGGTTGATGCTGCTGCTGGAGTTGCTTATCAAGACGCAACTGTTGCTCCTACTCCTGGCACTGATGGTAATAGCCAAGGTGGTACCGTGAATCAAATCATGGACGCAATCGTGGCTAAGGCTCAATCTGCTGGTGGAATTGGTGAGAACCAAGTTCCCGGTGGAACACCTTTCGCAGGTGCTGAGGCTCAAGATCCTAACGTAGAAAAGACTGCTGCAGTTGTAGCACTGGTTGAAGCTGGTGTTGATTTCGACTCAGCTGTTGATCTTGTTAAGCAAGCTGAAGCCGAACTAAATGCAGAGGCCTTTGAAGTTGAAAAGCAAGCTGCTTTTGGTGCTCTGATTGAAGCCGGTGTTGACTTTGACACAGCGGTTACCCTAGTTAAGGAAGCTTGCGAAACTCTAGCTGCCAAGTAAGGAGACGATAATGTCGAATGAAAACAAATATCTAGAGAAGATTGCAAAAAGCGATCACATGCTCAAAGGTTGGATTAGTCCTGCCTGGCAAGAGAACGCTATTGCTAAAGACCACGGTAAAGATGGCTTGAAGGGTATTGGGGCTAACGTTGGTGCCCATTATGGTGGTACAGCTAGAATCTCAGGTAGAGGAGCTCTTGAAGCTATTCCTGGGGGTTTAATTGGCGCAGGACTCGGAGTAGCTGCATCAGCTTTAGCTGCTAAACGAGGAAAGATCATAGATCCTACTAATGCAGGCGCTGCTGGAGCTCTAGCCGGAGTTTATGGTGGTGTTCTACACGGTGCCCAGAAATCCTTACGCAACCAAGCTGCTGAGCATCATAAAAAGTATGCATCTGAGGGGAATCTATCTAAAGAGGCAGGACTTAAGGATGCTGCAAAAAGAGTTGCACAGGCTATTAAATCGGATGCTGGACAACTTGGAGACCAAGTTTCTAACGCTAGACTTGCTATTAAGAACAATGGTCTGTTCACTAAAGGTACTGCTTCAACTTTCAAAACCATAGCCAAGAATAAAGCTGTACAGCTTGGTGCAGGAGTTGCTGGTGCTGGTGCAGTAGGTGGAGTTGCTGTAGCTAAAAAGAAAGACTGATACACCCCTGGGGCTAATAACCCCAGGTTTTATATGAATAAATACCTGGAAAAAATCGCAATAAGCTGGAAGCAAGAAACAGACATAGCTGGTAAGGCCGGTAAAGCTATTCTTGCTGACAAAGTAGGTGATGTTACAGGTTTAGCAGCAGGCGGTTACGTCGGGTCTAAGTTTGATAATAAGGAAAACAAAGACCCTAACAAATTTCAGCATAAGGGCGCACTTGTAGGTGCAGGAATAATTGGATCGGCCCTTATGTACGCAAGTATGAGAAAAGACCTATTAAAAGGGTTGGGTAAATAATATGAGCAATATTTCTAACTTACTTAAAGGCAAGGCTGAGGAGCTTCGTAAAGAAGCCCAAGTTCAACTTGTCAAAGAAGCAACTATTAAGAAGCTTGTTGAAGGTGGTATGCAAAAATCTGCTGCTGAAGAGCTAGTTGCTAAAAGATTAGGTTAAAATAGGAGTAATCATGAATTCACAAGAACTATTTAACCTGGCAGACACACTTGAAAAAGTGGCTGAGTACATTGAAGAACTTGAGACTGAGAATGAGTCTCTTGAAAAGTCAGCTTCGGTTAGACCAGTAGCTGTAGATAAAGATAAACAAGAGCTTCACCACAAGTTAGCTTCTATTGGCTTCACAGACGAAGAAATCGAAGCTATGGATCAAATGCCTGACACTGTCATGACTAAAGTTGCGATTATGAGTGAACAGCCTTGGGGTCTTGGTGAACCTAGTGGAATGAAGAGAGAAAAGACTGATCCTTTCCTGGAGTTCTTGGTAAATGCACAATAAGTACTTAGAGAAGATTGCTAAGTTTCAATCCACGTTTGTTATCGTAGACGACACGAGAATCTAAACGGGGTAGTAGTACCAAGTAATTCTTAGATGACTTACTTGTTTTAATAAAGGAAAATAAAATGGCACTTATGGAAAGAAAGCTCGAAGTTATTCGTGGCTGGCCAAATGATGGTTCTCTAGACAACTACGAGACCTACGTTTCAGGTCAATCCCACACTAACGGAAGCGTTGTAATTCCGACTACTAGCGGAACAGTAACAAATCTGTCCGTTACTGGTCGTGGCGATACAACTGCCCTTGGTACCTACGGTGGTGTAGTTTTTGCAGGTGCTGGTGACAGTGCTTCGTGCGCCGCTTCAGGTAAGGATGTTGTAATTTGGGGCAATGCAATCATCAAGATTGATTCAACCCTTGGAAATGATGGCTGGACTCCGGCTATCGGTGACAAGGTAACCTACAGAGGTAGAGCTGCTACTGGTTCTACTCAAACTGGCCTAGTTCTTTGTTTCGACAAAGCTGCTGCTGGTGATATGGTTGTAGGTTATGTAAAGAACGTCGAGGCTGCAGGTACTGGTGTTACTAGTGCTTCCGCTGCGCTTACTATCGTTCTTAATTAAGAGAGGGGTTAAAGAAAATGTATAACACTGAAACAATCAATGTACAATTCCTTAATCAATCTTTCTTAGATAAGCTTGATCAAGGTATGACAAAAGAAGCTTCCGTTGCTATGTCGGCTTTCGTCCGTCAGAAGCTCCGTGAAGATGGTTTTACCCGTAAGATTCTTGAGCCAGATCTGGTTACAGCTGCTGACCTGGATCGTCAAACTACGGAAGAGCCAACAATCATCGCTGAAAAAGAGCCTGATAGCGTAGCTGCTACGATTCCGTTTAATTCTCGTAGCCAGATCCGTTACTTCAAGGGAATCCGTTACCCGGTTACCTTCTCGAAGGTTCAATCAGTTGAGTTCAAGAAGTCAAAGTTTGAACTTGCTACGTATCGTACTGACATCCGTACTATCCTTCAGGAAAATTCGGTTAAGGACATTCAGAAGCAAGAAGACGGCAATTTCATCGCAGGTGTTGACGCTATTATCGCTGCACAAAACGTTATCACCGCTGGACTGGGTTCGAAGACTACAACTGGTCTTGTTACCGTTTCCAACGTGATGGAAGGTATTAAAGAGATGGCTAAGAAGCAACTGCCTGTTGGTTGCATTCTGATGACTCAGTCGACTTACGCTGACGTTATCAAGCAGCCTTCTACTCAGATTGGTTCTCCTGCTGCTAGTGAACTGTTCCGTGGTCAAGCTCAACTTGACAATTTCTTCGGTTACAAGATCATAACAACGATCAAGAACGACGTTATTGCTGATGGTGTAGCTTACTACTTCGCTCCTGCTGCTTATCTGGGTCAAATGTATCTTCTTCAAGATTGCATGGTCTTCCTTAAGACTGAAGCTGATCTGGTTTCGTTCTTCACTTACGAATCAGTTGGTATCGGCCTTGGAAACGTTAACGCAGTTTACAAAGTTATATTCGGCGCTTAATACTAGCAACGAAATGCATCAGAAAGCCCAGGCCACAAGCCTGGGTTTTTTATTGGCTTAAAGCTAAAATAGAGTATAATTGACTCTAGCGAGGATGTGTATTGTGGAAAACAAGTATTTAGACAAAATAGCAGTTTGGACGGGTATACCAAAAGGTTTTGCAGGGCTCGGTAAGGGCTTTCAAAGTTTAGACGCAGCCTACGGGGCAGGTGTCAGAACTGTTCAGAAAGCCATGAAACCAATTACTCCTTCTAAGTTCTCTATTAGAGATGCGATAAGAAGGGATAGAGGGGCTTTAGTAAATGGTCCTATGAACAAAACAGAGGCTAGAAAAGCCACGTCAGCTATTACTTCTAGTTTTAGAGCAGAAAACAATTTAGTTAAAAAAGCTCCTACTACAATAACTACAGCCGGGCCTGGTGGAACTTCTACTAGGTATGCTCATAGTGGATACCAGTCCAATACCGCCACTGGTAACAACAAGTATTTAGGTCATATAAACAACAAAGTTAAATCAATAGGTGCCGACGCTGACAGAATCAGAACTGCTAGAGCCAAACTAGCTATTGGCGGTGCGGGACTTGCAGGAGCTGGAGCTTTAGGGTATCATGCTGCTAACAGGAGCAATGACCCTGGATTCAATCAACAGTCGTATCAATACATGCCATAATTCGGAGATAATATGTACGTTATAAACTTAACAACCGGTTCAGTGCTTTTACCCAGCGGAAGAGATTTAGTTACCTGGATAGAAGTTGACAAAGAAGAAGCAGAGTCACTAAGAAAGTACGAAGGTACACTTCTGTCTATTTCTGCAACTAAACCACTTGACTTGAAAGTCGAACCTAAGCAGCTACCAATCGAAAAGCCGATGGCTGAAGAGGGAACTACCAGTTTAGCAGAAGCTCTTAAGCCTACTGCAGTTCCAGTAGAAACCCCTGAAGAAGAAGTAGTGGTAGTAGAACCTGTTACAGAAAAGAAGTCGAAGAAATCAGGTAAATAATGAGATCCTCTAATCCAGTCCTTACTCCAGAAGAAGTTCAAGTCTATCTTCAAGATATGCCGGAAAAGAACCATCTTCTGGATGGGACTGAATTTAATCCGACTCAAGTTATGCTGTCTATTGAACTTGCAATTTCCGAGTTCAATATGCTTTCCCCCATTTCAAGTTTTGACTTGAATAACTTCCCCAGTAAAGCCATTCTTCTAAATGGGACACTATCTAAGTTGTACGCTGGTCAGGCAGCTTTGTTAGCCAGAAATACAATGAATTATTCTGATGGTGGACTACAGATACCAGTGGAAGAAAGATACAATATGTACATTGATTTGGCGTCTAGGTATGCTTCTGAATTCCTTAGAGCTTCCCAGGCTTATAAAATCAACGTTAACATGGAAGCAGGATGGGGAGGAGTAGAATCTGACTACAGTAGATTTCCTGCGTGGTAATCAATGGCTAGTTTTGGGTTTAATTTCAACGTAAGTTTAAATACTCTGGTAGTTACTCTACCTATCGGAGCGGCTGATGCTGCTTCAGAGAATTTCGACGTTGTCTTTCATCCTAAGTGGTACAGTGAAATAGGCTTAGAGTGGGAGGTTCCTACTGATTGGGGTAATGTTACTTTTAACATCTATTCCTCTCCTAACGAAGACGGCCCCTTTACTCAGTTAAACACGACTCCTTTTATAAACCCTTTCTACTTTGATAACGATGCACGTTCGTTTTCAAAATACAATAACACCTACTATAAACTAGAAGCAGTCTTCCCATCTGGTCAAAAGGTACAATCTCTTGCGCTAACTACGAACAACAAAAATTCTACGTGGGTAGGTCTCCGCAGACGGGAAGTTTCTAGAAGAGAATGGCTTCTCCTGAGGAAGTTTGTAGGGGTAGAAACTTATGTGTTTAAAAGAAAATCCAGTGGAGCCAGGTGCTCTAACTGTTGGAACCCCGACTCTCATAGAGTTATGAATGATAAATGCCCAGTATGCTATGGGACATCTTGGGAAGGTGGGTATTGGGATCCAATCAGAACTCTTTACCAATATGACCAAACTCCCAATGACGCAGTTTTGGAGTACAGAGGTAACGTCGAACCTAGTCAAATTCAAGCGTGGACTATAGATATACCAACAATCCATGATCTTGATATATTAGTCAGATACCCGGACTTTAGAATTTACAGAATAGAAAGAGTGGCTCCTACTGAGTTGCAGACTGTTACTGTGCGTCAAATGGTAGTGTTGTCCGAGCTAAGTAAAGAATCAGTAGAATTCAGCCTGTTAGAAAAGATAGTGCCATGACAGAAAAACCAGACACAGTAGAAATGGACGTTCCCACCTTCATTAGAATTTTGGAGGTAGCAAGAGAGAACGTAAAGTCGGATGCGCAGCTTCACGAAGTTGTAACTAACGTTATAGCTGCTCAAAAGCAAAAAGCCTCAGAGCCTCTTACCATGAAGGATTACTCCAAGTTTTTCATAAGGACTAAAGTTCGTGAATAACTCCATAATGAGATTTTCACCTAACTTCATTGAGGCTTTGCTTATAAAGCCTCTTAAGTACTTCTTTGCTAATTACGCACCTGCAGAATTAAGATTCAATGAAGATGAGAAGGTGTCGCTTATTGACATCAGTTCTATCTCCGACTTTAATAAAGAAGCGACTCAGAAAAAGCCACGTATCCTCGTTGATAGAGGCGGCTTTATGATTCAAGGTGTAGGTATTTCTGACAACATGGCAGAAAAAAAGAGCCCATTTGAAACTATGGGTTTGACCGTACAAAAAAATATGGTTTTGATCACCGGACAAGCTAAAATAATCGTAGAAGCTCGAAACAGAGGAACATGCGAATTAGTGACCGATATGGTTACACATTTTTATGTCTGGTCAAAGCCTTTCTTGTGTGATTCTCAAGGTATAAAAAATTTCGGAATACCAATGCAGGTAAGTGAATGCACGCAAGGGAAAGAAGATACAGAGATTTTTCAAGTTTCAATCGGCATTCCATATGTGATGGAAGAATTATGGAGAGTCGAGGATGATGCGCTTAAACTGAAAAACTTCTACTTGACTATAACAGCTAGCGATTAATTTTTTAAGGAACAAATATGTCTTATGTAATTCCTTCAGTATTAGTTTACCAACAACTAGAGAACAGCGGCGGGGTTCTCAATTCTACCCCCGACTTAGAAGCCTGTGTTATTGGCCCACTTAACAACATCGTTGAGTACGTACCTGGATCAATTGCTTCAGCGGTAAAAACAGCTGCTCTGTCTGCTGTAACGACTACAGGTGACATGGTCTCTGGATCTACCAGTCTTACAGAAGTAGCAGCCCCAGGATCCTTCTCAGAAGGAGATACTATCCTGGTTCTAGGAGCAGGAACAAGCGGAGGAAATCTCCAGGCTATTATTACTGACATAGCTGGTAACGTGTTCACCCTCGATACAGCTGCAGGAACAACTGTGACTGGAGCAACTGTTACTGGATCAGGAAAGATTACAGTTCCTACCTCTTCAGCAACCTTTGGACTTAACAGCACTTACCCAGGTCAAATTGTTAATGCAAGCAGCGTAAAAGTATGGCTTAACAACTCTAAGGTGGAAACAGCTTCTACTAAGGCTTGGGGCTATACCAACAATAACAAGCTTACTTTCTCTGCAGGCTCAGTAAACACTACTACTGGCAGCACAACTACTGTTATCAATCTTGTTTCCAGTGGAAATCCTGATATTGATATCTTCGCAGTAGGTGATACCGTGACTATTCCTGGTGTAGGAGTAGCCTCTGGAACCTATACTGGAACAGTCACCGTTGTAAACGCAGGTGGAAATCAACTGACTGTGTCTCCCGCTACTACAACTACTGTAGGCGCAGGTGTAGCAGTTACTAAGGTAGCAACTGCAAACCTTAACTCGACTACTAATACTCTTAGAGCTGAGGCTGGTGATACTGTTGTACTGACGTACACTAATACTAGTGCTCAGGAAGTTACTTTCACAACTGTAATTCAGTCTGTTCTTACAACCTCTGGCGCTAACGGAGACTTGGTGTCGCTGACTACCAATGACGTTTTCCCAGCGGACATGAGTGCATCTACTACTACAACTGGAACTAACAGTCTAGCTGCTACTACAATCAACTTGACATCTTCCGCTTCCTTCTCTGTTGGTGACAGAGTGGTTATTGCCGGTGGTGGTTCTAACGGCGCAGACCTAGAAACTTCGGTGGCAACGGTACCAGGAGGAACTTCAATAACAATTCCAGCACCAGGTCTTGGTGCAGCAGTGACTGCAGGAACTGTGGTTCAGAGAGCTCCCTTCTCTACCGTGTCAGTTAGAAAGACTTACAACAACCAGCTTCTGGCCGCTACTAGACCAATTTCTGGTGGTTCACAGATTGATACTACTAACGTAGGAACTCAAGGAACAGTTACCATTCAAGCTAACTCCGAAGTTGCTTACGGTAAAGTTAAGTCAGCAGACGTGTACATTGGCTATGTTGCCTTAAGAGCCGATCAGTCAGGGACAGTTCTAACAATCAATAACATTGCTGACGCAGAGGGTCAATTTGGTGATCTCACCGACGCAAACCCGCTTGGTCTTGGAGTGTCTATTGCTCTAGCAAATACTGTAGGTAGAATTAGAGCTGTAGCAATTAGTTCTGATGATTCAACAGGATACCTGGACGCTCTGAATCTCATCGAGAGTGAAAGAGTTTATTACATTGCTCCTCTGACTCAGGATACTGCGATTCTAGCTGCGGTTAAAGCTCACGTTGATCAAATGTCAACTCCTGAGATGGCTAGCTGGAGAGTGGCAATTATCAACACAGAAATTCCTGTCACCAAGAATATCGGCTCCTACACTGAAGACGTTCTTAACAGCAACAGCGGAAACAACGCAGTTACCAATATTGGCGGCTTCTGGACTCTTACTTCCAGCAATTCGACCTTCATCTCTGATGGTGTCGTACCTGGGGACATGCTGAACATTAGTGCTGGTGGTGGTCTGTTTGATTCCTACGAGATTGACACTGTAGTTAGCAACCAACAAGTTACTTTAACAGCTGGTTCAGTCTCTTCTCCGATTCTTGCTGCTGATTTCTACATCTCAAGAACTCTTACCAAGACTCAGCAAGCACAAGCTGTTGCAGCTACCAGTGAGCAGTTCAACGACAAGAGAGTGTGGCATATTCAGCCAGATTACGTCGGAGTTACAGTTAATGGTGTAATCAAGAAACTACCCGGATACTACCTGTGCTGCGGTCTTGCTGGTATGGGTGCTGGATTCCCTGTACAACAAGGCTTTACTAATATCGGCGTAGCTGGAATCAGTGATCTCTACAACTCTAACTACTACTTCAGTAGAACTGATCTGAATGCGATGGCTGAAAAAGGTACTCTCCTGTTTGTACAAGCAACTCAAAAGGGTATTCCGTATGTAAGACACGAACTTACTACTGACATCAGTGTCCTAGAGTATAGAGAAGTGTTAGTTGTTAAGAACTGGGACTTCCTGAGTTACTACTACTACGATAAGCTGAAGCCGTTTATTGGTTCTTGGAACATCACGCCTGACACAATGAATATCATTCGTCAGACTATTGTTGCAAGCTCTGAACTTCTTATCACTAAGAAGCTTCCTAAGATTGGGCCGCCTCTCCTAGGTTACACGGTTAACAGTATTGAACAGGACGCTAACAACAAGGATAATCTGAACGTTAACCTGCAGATTCAAGTAGTGTACCCGCTCAATTATCTGAACCTGTACCTGATCATCTAATCATGAACAAGTATCTTGAAAAGATAGCGATGTCGCCAACCCTGAAAAGGGTGGCGGCTGATGCCTTTAAGGATTACTCCAAGTACTCCCCTAACGTCCACAGCCAAATTCTTCAAAGGTTGAAGGAGGGAAGGGGCTTAGCTAACTTTACCCAGAGCAATCTAAAAAAACCAGTCTCAGTTTTAGGGAATAAAGACTTCGTAGAAAACTTGTCCAAGTTTCATCCTCATCTTAGCAAGGGCGTTTTCAGCGTAGGTGACTCTGCTAAGGTGGTTACAGACTCGTTAGGTAAAGCAAATTCTTCTGGCCTGCTAGTAGGCGATCAAATGAAGGCTCAAAGTATTGGTGCTAGACTTGCCCGTATGAAAGCCAGACACAGTTAAAATAGAATATAGAACAAGGAATTAACCATGGCATTAACATCGAACGAAAATGACAAGCTAGGCACCGTTGCAGACGAAGGTTTTACCGCTGCGTGGGACTGGAAAAGTAATTACGTAAGTAAGCTTGCTGAAGACGGGTATGAAAGATTTAGTCAGTACTCTGCAACTCCCGACAGTACTATTCTGTTTGGTGGTCCAGCTCGTTTCACCGCTATCGATACAAACAACTCTACTGCCCTGATACCTATCGGTCTGGCTGATAACATCTCTATGCAGCAGAGCCCTCAGTTGGCTAGACTGTATGAAATTGGTTCCAACAGAGCATTCTTCACTAGAGGTAAAACTCTTGGCCAGATTACTCTGCAGAGAATGCTTGCTGACCAAGCTAACATCCTGGCAATTCTTACTAAGGGTGCGTATCACAACCTGGCAGAGATGAACGTGGACAGCCGTTCAGCGGCTAGCTCTGACACCAACCCAGAAATCATGATGAACTTGGACTCTGAGTACTTCAGTGTTCCGTTCGGACTCCTGGTAGTGTTTAAAACTCGTGGTGGAAACAGCGGAAACGGTAAAGTTCTTTCTGCGGTTTATCTTGAGTATTGTATGTTTGCATCGTATAATTTCAACGTGGCCTCACAGTCACCAGTTATTGTCGATGGTGTAAGCATTGAATTCGACAGACCGGTTCCTGTAAGTTTCGCCTAATCTAAAAACAAGAAAATAGGTGAGAGGCCCTCCTCCGAAAGGTTGAGGGCTTTTTTCTTTAACTAAAATAATAATATGTCTGGACTACTGCACCAACAATCTAATGCTGATTCTAAGTGGATAGAAGCCGAAGTAATGTCGGTAGATGTACTTCGTGGTTTTTGCGAGGTAAAGACACTTCGTGGCCAAAGACAATCAGGGGTTAAATGGTTGTATAAAAGTGGTGGTAGCTCAAGGGCAGGTGACTACGACACTCCTACAGTAGGCGACCAAGTAGTAATTTCGTATGCGTTGTCTTATCCTGTAATATTCGGCTATCTACCTAGGGTACAAGAAAGCAACCCTGGTGTAATAAATATAGATACTGGTCTGGCTGCTGGGGACACTGGAAACCTGAGTTCTTCTCAAGGATCCGATATTAGGTTTGGACCTGGGAAACCGGAAGACTTAGTTGCAGGTGATAGAGTTATTACGTCAGAAGGTGGAGGACTTATTGCCGTCCTAAGAATGGGTACGGTAATGATGCGTGCCTCAAGACTGGCCCAGATAGTAATATCCAAGTTTGATGACTTAGTAAGAATCGTAGGTAGAAACTTGGAGATCTTTAGTGATGTGTATGTGGACGTAGCCCATAACCTAAAAGGCAGGATCTACAGATTCGTAGGATATTCTGAGAACCATACTAAGGTAAGGAATGATGACTATTCTTACCAGGAAATGTACGGGGACACAGCCCTCGCAGAATTTGCAGGCCAGGATTCACCCATGTCTGGGTTCCCTGTAGCCAATTCTAAGATACGTAAAATTAGAGTCATGAAGAATGGATCAGAGGTTTATTCCCAGACTCTAGACTTAGACGGGCCACTACAAGATAAAGTTACCAATATCTCTGTTAGCACTATAACTATGAACGGGGATAGCATTGTAATTGACCAGGGCTCCGGTGCTAGTGTGGCTACGTTAACGGATGCAAGCATAGTACTTACTCACGGCTCCAGTATTCTAACCCTGGATGGATCTAAAGCTAAGTTATCCTTTGGAGCACATTACGTTACGGTTGATGCTACAGGAGTAACTACAGGATGAGTAAACCAGTATGTAGAGTAGGGGATACTGTAACTGGGACTTGTACAGCACACTTCATTATTGTTGAGGAAGAACCCGTACCTACAACGGTAGAGTTCATTGGTACATGGGGGAATGGCTCTGATATAACATTTAACGAAGGGCTACCAGTCATACGAGTAGGTGATACTGGGACAACTGACTGTGGACACAACATAGTAGCCGTAACAGGGTCTACTATACTATCAGAAGTAGGTATACCAATACATAGAGTTGACGACGAAGTAGAGGTAGTAGAAGGCGGTAGCGGAGTTTCAGCAACTGGAAGCAGTACCTGGAAGTCTGATTAACTAAAAAAGCCAGGATGTTCTCTGGCTTCCCCCTCTCACCCTACCACGTTAGGGTTCGAGAAAGACCACTGGCAGAGCCCGGCCAAACTTCGGAAGGCCGAAGTCCAGAAGACCGGCTGCTTTGCCAAGAATAACCAACTCCTCAGCCTCACGCAGAGTTCCCCACGTCCGGCCACGACGGTCAACCGTCAAGCCTTCAAGAGTTACGCCACCAGTTCCCTTCTGAGGAATGGACACTTCCTCTAGCAGAGCCTTGATCATGTCCGACCAGGTTTCCAGCCTTACCATATTGAATCTTGCGTACCACCCGAATGGTGTAACAACTTGGGCAGCAAAGGGATTGCCTTCTGGAGTGCTGACATCCCGGAAAATGTGTGTCACCCACTCCTTATTAAGATT